>Ga0209645_1001462_pt1 | contig 11827 bp, 9 predicted proteins | sample ETNvirenome_6_30_FD_184070 | JGI IMG/M metagenome (GOLD analysis project Ga0209645, IMG submission 184070) | Marine viral communities from the Pacific Ocean - ETNP_6_30 (SPAdes) (version 2) | ecosystem: Environmental > Aquatic > Marine > Oceanic | place: Pacific Ocean | collected 2013-06-19
ATATGTTCCCGGTATGGGCAATCCAATAGCCAATTTAGGATATGGTTTGATGGCCGGCGGGGGTAAAGGTGGCATTAGAGGTGCTGCGAAAAGAGGGCAGCAGCAGCGATTTGGAATGGGCGTAGCCGAATCAAAGAAAGTGGCTCAAAAAGTTAGAGGTTCGGGTTTGCCTGAAAATGTGGCCGGTGCGTTTTCGGGTGTTAGAGGCGGCAACACGCAGCAGCAACAACCGCAGCAGCAACAACCGCAGCAGCAACAACCGCAGCAGCAACAACCGGAACAACAACAACCGGAACAACAACAACCGGAACAACAACAACCGGAACAACAACAACCGCAGCAGCAATCATTCACCCCCAATAAAAATCTAAGAAATCAGCAATATAAGCAAGAAATGGAACGTGCAAATACAAGAGGCGGAATAGGCACAGGTCTTCTTTCTAATGTAGCCACACTAGGATTATCCGGTTTGGCTAGAGGCGCATACAATTTATCCCAAAGGCGGGCAGGTAGGCAAAACATGGCTGCTATTGAGCAGGGTGCGCCCCTCTCAACTTTGAAATCGGAAATGGAAACAATTGGACTTCGTGAAATGATTAGAAATCGTCAGACTACGGAGGCCATAAGAGATGCCTACCGATAGTGCCTTTGAAGAAGCGTGGGACTTCGCCAAAGAAGGCGATGACGACATAGAGAAATTCTTTCGTCGCAGAAACACGATGGAGGAAAAGATGAGGATATTAGATATGCTATTTGAGGCAGATAGGCAAAGGAATCTCGCAAGACAACAACAGTTATCAATAAACGAACCTCAACCTGAAATCAATGTCGAAGAAGGAAGCGGAGAAAGACCCGTGGTCGGAGATCAAGTGGCCGAAGAACCTAGACCCGATACCGGAGAGGGCAAAAAAGGCAATGAGGAAAACGGCGGAGAACGCAAAGAACCTAAAGTCAAGGACACGCCTAAACCTGCCGAACAACCCCCTAAAGAGGCTGCGCCGAAGGTTGAAGAAAGAGTAGCCGATATCCCTAAACCACCTGTTGGCAAAGTGAAAAAACCAAAGGCGGAGGCTATTACTAGCAAACCCCCTAAATCTGCTGAAATTCCTAAACCTAAGACTAAGGCAAAGAAAGCAAAGAAGGATGAGATAGTTAGTGAGCCGCCTCAAAAGGTAATTCCAAAAGCGAATTTGCCTAAGCCTGAGCGTTCAATTAGCCAATCTTTACAAAGAACAAAAAAACCTAAATCTGCACGAATTCCAAGTATAAGCGTCATGGGTGAAAATAGAAGCATTCCACTAAATGAAGCAGAAGAAATGGTGGCTAATGGTGTTGCTTCGTTTATGAATATAGGAACGGGAGAACATGAACAACGGGTTCTTCGGATTAAAAAATCAGAAGATTCGTCATTCATTCTTCAAAACCCATTTGCTAATCCATTTGAGGACTCTAATGCCTTTCGACTAAACCCCGAATACAAGCCAAGTGAAGCCTCTTTTGATATTCCAATTGTAAAACAAGAACCTATTATTGAGCCTCAAGAACCAAAAGACCTCGATGGATTTAATTTGAATAGTGGCGATGATTTATCTTTGTTGCCGACTTCTGCATTCACCAAATCCTCTCAAATGGAGGCCGATACAAGCCTACTGCCGAAGGGGTGGGCTAATTGAGCGACGCTATGCTAGAACTGACTAGCAAAGTTGATTTTGAAATGGGTAGGCGAGATTTCCGTTTTTTCTTTGAAGATATTTGCGGCTTTCAATTAGCCGATTTTCACAAAGAATGGTATGAAACCTCAGAAAAAAATAAGAAAATTTGCGTAATTGCTAGTCGTGATCACGGGAAATCTGTATTTTTTAGATGCTATTTGTTATGGAAAATGGCCTACAATCCCGGCACAGAAGTTTTGTTTTTCAGCCACAGTCAGCATCAGTCTATCGACCACATGGGCAAAATGGATGAATTGATAATGACTACACCGGCTTTGAAGCACCTAAAGCCGAAAAGGGGTTGGGCAAAGCAATTATTCCGTATGTCTAACAAATCATCTATTCGTGCTATGTCCGTTGGTAAAGCGGTTCGTGGGGCGCACCCCGATATTGTAGTGCTTGACGATATTCTTTCTAGTGAAGCGCAAACACAATTGAAATCTATCTCAACGTGGTTCTATACGGCTCTTTTGCCTGTTCTTCACCACACGGCGCAGTTGTGTATTGTAGGGACTCCGTTTTCCTATACTGATTTGTATTCCGAATTAAGAAAATTAGACGGGTATGCAGTAAAAGAATATCCGGCAATCGATGAGCCAACCGGAGAACCACTTTGGCCGGAAAGGTGGTCGTTAGAAGCCCTTAACCAAAGGAGAAGTGAAATGACTTCAATAGCATTTACGAGAGAATATCTGTGTAAGCCAATTGCTAGTGAAGCGAGTTTATTCCCCGAAGAAATGTTGGAAAACGCAAAAGACGATACTATGGCTTTGTCTTACTATCCTGACCCTGATGGAGAGTATAATTACTACATAGGTTGGGATCCGGCTATCAGTCCTGATAGAAGCGCAGATTATACTTGTATGATGGTTATTGCAATGGATGAAAATAGGAAGAAGCACGTTGTCCATGTTCATCATGAAAAAGGTATGGATTTCAATTCGCAAATAGATAAAATCATTGAATTGAATGCTAGGTTTAACCCTGTTATTATTGAGTTAGAAACAAATAACTTCGCTATGGCCTTTAATCAGGTGTTGCAAGAAATAAGCGATTTGCCGATAAAACCCTTCAATATGAATAGAATGAAGAAGGAGGCTTTAATTCACACTTTACAACTTCATTTTGAGCAAAACCATTTATCCATTCCATACAAAGAAGAAGGTTCGACTCGTAGGCACATGAATACCTTACTAAACGAATTATCCTTATTTACTATGCTTGATAACGGCAGAATGGAAAGTCTAGGTGGGCATGATGATATGGTAATTGCATTAGCGTTATCTGTTCAAGCCACTAAAGAATACCGAGAAAACATAGTTATCCTTGATAGTAATGTATGGCAAAGTAGGCTAGGTGTAACGGATGTCTGACGTTGAATATATACACCTAATGCCTACGGTCGATACGTTAGCAGATGCTTTATTGAAGATTGGAGTTGATGCAATTGAGGAAGAATCACTAAACGCAGAACAAAATGCAGCCGAAGCGAAATTGCGTGAAATAGAAGAACGGAGAAGAAATATGACGGAAAAGCCAAATGAAGAAATGGCTAATCCTAACGAGCATCGCCGTGAGGCTCAGATAGAGGGAATGGACAATCCTCAATCAGACACGCCTGAACAACCGGGCGCGGAGTTAGATCCAATTCCTATTACTAGAACGTGGTTTTCCGAAAATTATGGTATGACGGGCAGACAAATGGCTGATTTGTTGATTAAAGCAAATGACCTCAAAACATTAGATGCTATTCAACCATTATTAAAAATGGAAAAAAAAGCCATTTTAGATAGTTTTGTAGGTGTATCTCCTAATTTAGTTGATGAGTTGCCCTTGACCGATTTAGATTATGATTCGCTAAATCTTTATTCCGATAGATTAGATTTGCCGTTTAGACGTTTTGTGAAATCATGGACTTCTTCGAATGATGCCGGAAAAGAGGATGCTGAGAAGACATGGCGTTCAACCATAGATAAGTCAAGTCGTTTATCTCAAAGAGAGCAGAATATCTTGACTAAATGTGCGGGCATTCTAATAGAAAGAGGCGCATTGAACGCACAGACTCTAAGGAGTTATGGCGTAAGTGCGAGTGCTGCTGAAATTTCATCTTTAATCAAATCTCATGGGTTTTTATTCGACATAATATCTGTGGGCCAATTTAGTAAATCTGTGGGCAGGGGTTTGTTTTACGATGTAAAACGGCATCATATTTTGTTAAAGGATGCAGACAAATTTTTAGCCGGTTTGATTGATAATGGCGGTCGAGTTAAGTTAGATTCAAGATTAATACCTAGAATTGATATCAAATTTAACGCGCCTAATGCTCCGTGGTATGTTGATACGTTGAAAGAGGAATTAGGCGTTGAAAATATATCTGCTAGTGGCCGAGGTATTGTAATCGAAGGCGATGTTGCGGTAAAGAAGGCATTGGATATTTCTTTGCCTTACATATCTGATAATGAAGAATGCGCCCTTGTTGCTAAGGCATTAGAAGGTGATCGTGACGCTTTAATCGTATTTGCACACGATAGATTAGCGACACCTGCTGAAAAAACCGAGATTCTTAAGCAGAATAACATATCATATTCTGATTTTTTGAGCATAAAGAAGGAGGTATCCATAAATGGATGATAAGAAAATGAATCGTATTTTTGCCGCAGTTGGTATGGAGATGGAGAGGCATAGCACCCCATTACCTTCTATGCCTTTATTCACCGCAGGTATTCAAGAGCCACCTTTGCTGCAAGGAATTACAATACCGGCTTTGTATGCTGCGGCTTATGAGTGCATGGTTTTACGCTCAATTCTTCAACATCTATCGGTTGAAACATTCCGAAAGGGTTGGCAATGGAAGCCTAAATTCGTATCTATTTGCACCCAATGTTCTCAAAAATTCCAACAGGAACACGAAACGTGTCCGACGTGTCAAGGTGAAGCACGAAGGGCAGATAGAAACCAAATAGAATACGCGGAAGAAATAATTGGTGGCTTTAACCGAATGACTCAGAATTTCATAGAAGTCATGCGAGAAGTGGAAATGGATTTGAATATCGTTGATGATGCTTATTTGATTCTAACAAAAGAATATTTCATTGACCCTAAATCCAAACAACCTATGTTTTATCGTATCAAAGAAGTATCCCGCGCAGATCCAATCTTTATGCGTATTTTAGCAGATAAGAGAGGTGTAAGAGGCGGTTCTCAATACACTAGCATAGTTGATAGGTCATTTAGGTCATCGGATAAAGATGCGAAATGTCCGAAGACAGGTATGCCCGTAGTGCCTATTCATTACATGAATTTGGCCGGTGTGGGTAACGGTCAAGTGTATATTGAGGGAGAGGTAATCCATATTTCTAAGTGGTCGCCATCTAAATTGTATGGCCGTAGTCCTGTTGCTACTATGTGGCGGCAGGTGAATACGCTCATTGCTATGGATAACTACGTTTATTCTGCATATCAAAAGAGAAGAATGCCGAGAGGTGTAATGGTTATCAAATCCTCAAACATGGAAACGGTTGAAAGAACGGCTCGTAATATTCAGGAACATTTGGAACGCGATCCTAACTATGTCCCTACTATTGGGGTTGAAACCGAAACCGGGCGTGGTGGTTTAGAGTATGTCCGTATGATGGATACTCTTGAGGAATTACAATACATTCCAATAAAAGACGATATCCGGCAAAGAATATCGGCATTTTATGGGGTATCTAACGTATTTATGAATGATGTAAGCGGTGGTGGATTAAGCAATGAAGGTATGCAAATTGTTGTAAGCAATAGGTCTGTATCTTATTCTCAGTCTATTTACAACCGTTTGTTATTCCCTCTCCTTCTTTCTTCGTTTGGAATCGATGAGTGGGAGATTACGCTAAACCCACATGAAGAAGAAGATGAAATCATGCAACTACGACGAGATGAAATGGCTATCCGTAATATGATGCAAATGAAGCAATCAGGATACAATGCACATCTAAGAGATTCAACAGATGATAAATACCTAGTCTTTGAGTATAGCGAACCTAGCCCCGAAGAAATAGCGGCGGCTCAAGAGGCTCAAGCGGCTCAACAACAAGGCGGCGGTAGCGGCGAACCTGTGCAAAAAGGCGGTAGCCTAAATGCGGCTTTAATTACAACAAATGGAACGGAATTACCGCCTATTTCTCATTTAGGCCAACCCCAAAGAAAGTCCGGCGGCGAAAGCCCCGAACACATCAAAAGGAATGAAGGGGGGGCATCTCGTAGCAATACAAAAGGCGACTCAAGAGATATGAAAACGCCGGCTGAAAAGCGTATAGATGAGAAGTTGCGTAATGTAGGCAGGGCGGGCCAACGCGGTATGCCAAAAGAGGAACAATAAAGAATGATGGCCCTTGAAAGGTGGAGTGATTACGATGACCGAAGGTTTTGATATCCTGTCCAAAATGGATCCAATGGCTCGCCGCGCTTTAGCATCTGTTGAGGCTATGCAGAAGGCGATTGAACACAATAACCGAGATGATATAGAGAAGCATTTGCAAGACGCTCGCAACGCTCTCGATATCTTGAAAGATGATTTGAGTTTGCATGATAGATTAGCAAAAACCAATGAAATTACCGATGATTCATTGGGTATCATACGCAAATACGACAATTCTGAAAATGATTTCACGTCAGCAGATGGGGCAAATGCTCTAGGTGTTGTCCGTGCAGGTCGCACCAATACGATTTATCGGGAACACATTGTAGTCTGAGGCGATTAAATGGTATATCCGTCAGAAAGAGGTAGTATTTCCGAAAGAATACACCACATGAGAATTAGAAAGGGCATTTCCATGCCTGATTTTGATATACTCTTGAAGCAAGAAGGGGAATCCCCCCCGGCTGATATGCAGAATGACCCAATGGCTGCCGCTTCAACGCAGCAACAACCGATGAATATGCCTGTTGCTCAAGCAGGGCCGCCGAAGTCTTCTGTGGGTATGAAATTAGACGAGATAGATACGCACCTTTCAACAGGAATAGAGTTGATAGCAGGTGTAAATCAAGATTTATCCCAAGCATCGGCTTACAATATAGATATGAGGGTATTATCTTCAATGCAAAATGATTTGTTAGAATTGCAGCGAATGACCTCTATGGTTCAAACACTTACTAGGGCATTAAAAGAAAAGCATGATTCTTTGGCCCAACATAGCCCTCAAACGCCACCTATGGGCGGCGGTATGGGTATGATGGGAATGTAAGGGATTAACATGAGCGACGAGAACGAAATGAATGAAGTAGTCAAGGAATTAATTGACGAAGTTAAGAAAATGAATAATCGAATAAAGGCATTAGAGGCTGAAAATTCTTCATTGAAGAAAGCCGTTGATGACCCGTCTATGCTAATGAGAAAGCATGGGTGGATATCCTTTACCACGCCACACGCTGATGAAACATACGATCCGTTGAATCGTAATGATGAAGTTGAGCAATCAAGCGTTGGCCCATTCGCCGGAACAGGCGACATGATTACTAAATCCAAATCCCGCCATGACGAAATTCAAGAGTGGGAGGATGCCGAAAGGCAAATGCAAAGCCGGTGAAAAACATGAGATATATTGACCCAATGAAAGAAACCCCAATAGGCAAATTGCTCGGAGAAGTCCGATTGTTGAAAGCGAAGGTTGAAGGCAAAGATAAGAATTTGGCCGATAATTACCCGCCTTATGATAAGGTGACTAGAGGCGATGTTATTGCAGCAGTTAAGGGTAAAAAGGGCAAAGTTAAGTCTAAGCCAAAGAAAGACGAAGCCGGTTCATACAAATCCGATAGGGGAGAAAAAATCGGCAAAGGTTCAGATGATAATAAAATGGGCGATTGCAGCAAAGGCGCATTGTGTAAAGACGATGATTGCCCTACTTGTGGCGTAAAGAAAGGATATGGCGATAAAGAGGCTGATGTTATGAATTCTTCAACACGATTTATGGATATATCCGGCGGCGAGCCGGTTCATTCAGTTGGTGGATATCAAGGCAACCAATCTATTCCTTTTACCACCGATCATACCTCAGTTAATGCAATTAGTGAAACTGCAAAAATTCCTTCTGTTGCTCAAACCGGCTATGATACATCATCGTCTTCATTGCATATGCACTTGAATGATGGGGGCAGTAAAATAGGCCCATTCAGTAGTGTTGCAAAGGTCGAAGAATCATTAGGCGCAATCAAAAAGAACGCTACACATGGGCAAATGGGCATCGTCGATGAAATTGGCGATTTGCTTGAGAAGGTATATGCTCGCCTTTGAGAAGTGAGCATATGTCTAGCGAACAGATAAGATTGCGAACTGATGTAGTCTTATCTAGCAATATGGGCGTAAAGCCCCCTTTGGTTGAATATTTATCCGCTTTAGATAATAATGAAATCACTAAACAAGATATAGCGGCATTATCAACCGCCGTTGTTGAAGAATCCCCCTACATTATGAGAGATTTAGAGCAACCAATTCCGCCATCTGAAATGGTTATTCCTCAAAATCTTCAAGAATATTTAGCAGGTCATACTAAAGTTGCAACATCTTATCTTTCAGATTGGCCCGTAGCGAGTCCTGATAATCGATTTGGCGAACATCATCCTTTTGGTATGAAGTCAAACTGTTGCCCCTTATTGCATGGGGCTGCACATGGCAACCCTGAATATGTCGAACACACAATGCGATTTATGGATATGTTAGATAATCACCACGAATCTGAAAGAATGTTGAATTTATCTCAAGAGGAAAAAATGCTATTTGGCTCTCCATCTATGACGATGAAAGACCATTATGCCATTGATAGAGAAAGAAGCGGATCGTATTACAATGATGATGAATGGAAAAATGAGAAAAGAGCAGACTTGAGTGAAAATTATGGTTTGCTACCTCATTTATTCGGTTTAGAATTTCAAAACGCCGAGCAAAGAGAAACATTCCTAAATCTGTTATCGGACTTAGCAAATTCAGAATCCTTAGATTCTGTCGAGGCTAAAGTAGCAAAAGAAAAAATGCAAGAAAAAGCGGGAATAACATGGGATAGAGCATTACGGAATTGGAGAGGCAGATATACTCCTTTAGCCGCATGGTGGTCTAGGCCAAGCGATAGAAGCGGCCCTACGGCTGCACATGATAGTGAAACAGGTTCAGATGATATTATATCGCCATACACACCAATAGGTGAAGGCCATAATTATCATTGGTGGCAACCGTATCAGTATTGGGGCGGAGTAGGTCGAGATTTGAATTCGCTTCGTCAAGTGTTTTCACAGTCATACCCTAAGATATTTTCAGAATCATGGCTTACAGATTTTTTATTACATCAAATTCCGATTGATGGGGCGCACATGGGCGGCGGTTCTCATTTTCCTGTAAAATCAAATGAATATCCCGAATTAAATCACATTTTATCGTCAGCATCAGGAATCGGTTTTCAAGACTTTCAACGCCGACGATCTAATTGGAGTCACGCTGCTAACCAACATCATTTGCACCCTTCTGAAATTGTAGGTCAAGGAGGCCGTATGATTATTCCATCGGATGCTATGAAAATGAGCAGATTTGGAAGGTCTTTGCTACAAGTGTCTGAAATGGGTTCGCCAATGATAGGTATGTTCCGAAGCGGTCATCCTAATTCTAATACTGATTTCCACGACATACATAATCAGCATTTCTTACAATCTGATGATGAAATGGTGCTAACAATGGCTGAAATGGCTAAATCTGTTTATTCTCAATTCGGCCCTGATGTTTTAGCCCCTTCTGATATAGAGGATATTCAGGCTAATACAATTGCTAGAGGCAACATACAACAATTGGCTGCTGCTGCTAATTATCAATTAATGAGAGGCGAGCAATTTCAATCGCCAAATGCAAAATCCCCTATGGTTGAAAGGGGCGGAGTATCTATGTCCGAAGGCGGTTTTGGGCCGGTTCATCCATCTAGCGGTTCGGTAGTGCCGCCAATATTCAATACAGGTAATACAGATGCGTGGGGTCATTTGATGCCGGCGACATTAGCATGGCGTTGGAATACGGAAAATAATGAAATTGAGTTTGCATTATCAGAAACCCCGTTTGAAATTATGCAAAGAACCGCACATGAAGGCATGGTAAAGGCGGCGGATTTGAGTTATGAATCTCGTAAAATATCAACAAAACCTAAAGAAATTAATGCTTTATCTCCTAATCAATATGGTTATCCCTCCTTAACTATGGATTTGCATAAATCGGATGATTATGAACCAACAGGCGTGTTCAATAAAACAATTGAACCGGCCCATGTATTGAAAGACATAGGAGATATTGATGATATCAAAGGGTTTAGTGGCGATTGGATAGTTCAAGCAAAACCTAACGGAAAACACCTGTTAGTAAAGAAAAAGGGGAGAAAAATAGAACCCACTAATTTACCTAATGATATCAAAAAGGATTTGAAAGATATAACAGGCGACTTCATATTTGATGCCTATTTAGACGATAAGACACTAAATGTAGTTGATTTGCTATTGCATAAAGGAACAGATATGCACATGGAAACACTAGAAGATCGCATTAATGCTTTGAAAACCCTTTATCAAACAACGGAAAACATACATTTTCCATCACCTGCTAATTGCAATTCTGCCGATTCAGATGGGTTGATGAAGACAATTGCTTCTATGAAAAATGAAGATTTGTTGCTAAGAGATTCCACTTCGACATTTATGAAAGGTAAAGAAGTGCATCCAAAATGGGTTCTTTATGCTCAAACGGATGTTAGCAAATCAAAGATTCACCCACCTTTGCCTGAAATAGAAGTTAGAGATTCTAGCGTTTTGTTGCATTATCCCTCAATTTACAACCCCGTTATTGCTAAATTGTCTTCTAATGATAACGGAACATACATCGAAGAATACAACGGTTCTTCGTATTTGGTTAAGAATGCAAAAGACCAATTTTCACTTTGGAGTCCTGTCGTTGCATCTATTCTCAAAGAAGGAGGCGGCGCGGGCGGTGGTGCTGCGGGTGCTTCGTCGGGCGGAACGGTAACGTCTTCGACCGCAGGGACATACAATGCAATTCATTCGATTAAGCCGAAAAAACGCAAATTGAAGAAAGCACCCGAAGTCAATGATGAAGATACAGACGATATATCAGACATAATGACTCATGCGAGAAAAGCGATTACCGTTGATGATAAGGCATTAACTACTAAGGAATTGATTAGTAAAGTCGATGGTTTGAATGAAAAGATGTTAGAATTATATGCCGGTGAGTATGGTCTTGAGCGAACAGAAGATAGGCGTTGGACTGTAAATGAGGCAATAGATGACGATGTGATAGAAAATTTCGCATTCCCACGAATGAATAGGGCATCAGCAGACGGCGGTGCATGGTCGGGTATGCAAGCCGATATTACCGCGCCAACCGGCCCTACTGAATTGGTGGATGAAAGCGCAACGACCTTTGCCGATCCTAAAAATGAAAATAGAGAAGGTGAGCATAGTCCTCAATTCAAACCAATGAGGATGGAAATACAAACCGAAGAAGGGCCGATTGTTATAGAATTCAAAGATGATGTGGCATCGGTGAAAATCCCACCGGAAAAAAAGAATGAAAACGATGTGCTGCAAACCGCTAGGACAGACGAAGTGGTATGATAGCCCTAACACCCCTAACAACCTCTCTTTCATATACTATTGAATTAAGATGGGTGGTTCGATGGCTGATAGTGCTATAATGCAACCGACTATCTCATGGTCGGCATTTGGTTCAGATTTTCTTTTGAAATCAGCCTCGACTGACGGCAGCCTCTTTGTTGCCGGATATGCAAGTGTGGATATGGTGGATAAGCAGGGTGATAGAATCCCGACCGTTGCATTGAAGAAAGCATTTCAAGGTTTTATGAATAATAAGGCGTTTAGAAATGTGCAACTCGCACATAGCGGAATACAGGTTGGCGAAGTAGTCAATGAGCATACTGATTCACAGGGCCGTGTATGGAAATCCGAAGTGGATGATCACGGCCTTTTCGTTGTTTGTAGGATTCGTGACGACATCCAAAAAGCCCGTGAAGTGCAAAAGCAAATTCGGGATGGAGAGTTGCGATCCTTTTCTATCGGCGGGCAAGCCCTGTTCC
>Ga0209645_1001463_pt1 | contig 11821 bp, 6 predicted proteins | sample ETNvirenome_6_30_FD_184070 | JGI IMG/M metagenome (GOLD analysis project Ga0209645, IMG submission 184070) | Marine viral communities from the Pacific Ocean - ETNP_6_30 (SPAdes) (version 2) | ecosystem: Environmental > Aquatic > Marine > Oceanic | place: Pacific Ocean | collected 2013-06-19
ATTGCCAGGCACGGGCGGCACTGACATGACCTACATAGAAGAGGCGGAGGGATACGTGGCCCATAAATTTAATCAGGCGGCGCTGTTACCCGGTGATCACCCGTACAAGAGCAGTGCTCCGTAGGCAGTTTAATCAAATCATAAAAACCGCTAAATATTACTTAATATGGCACAAGAGATAATAGATGTAGGGTCAAACGCGGACGACGGGACAGGTGATTCGCTTTACGAAGCCGGTAACAAGATCAACAACAACTTTGGTGATTTCTTCGATACGGTAGTAGTAAAATCTGACATCAAGTTCTTCGGCAACAAGATAACGTCGCGGCTTTCAAACGCCGACATATTCGCACACCCGGCCGGCACGGGATCCATAGTGTTCCCTGGCATCAGGTTCAACGACAACAACATAGAAGCAATCAACAGCAATGATCACATCAGGATCACTGCAAATGGTTCGGGTCGAGTGACACTGGCCGGACTGGGATTCAGCGGCACAACCATCTCGGCCACTGATTCTTCATCGGTCAACATAAACGAGAATTTAGTAGTAGACGGTGACTACACAACGTCAGCAGGATTCACTTTCAGTGGTGCACAGACCTTCGCCTCGCCCATGGCATTTGACGATCTTACACTTGCCAGTGGATCGATCACGGACTCGTCTGGTGCAATAAGTTTTGGAGACGAAAACTTAACCACTTCAGGAACACTGACTGCAGGCTCCGGTTCACAGTTTGGTAATCTAGATTTCCAAGATGGCCAGATAGTAAATTACTTAGGTGGATCTATAAGTTTTGGAGATGAAAATTTAACAACAACAGGAACACTATCAGCGGCCACAGGTTCGCAATTCGGAAACTTGGATTTACTCAATGGCTCTATAACGGACTCAGGAGGAACCATTGATTTTGGCAATGAAAATCTTTCCACTTCCGCATCCTCGATGGCCATCAACAACACTTTGACTGCGGGAAGCGGTTCAATAACAGATTCAACCGGTACTCTTGACTTCGGAAACGAGAACCTTAGCACCACAGGGACTTTGAATGCTGGCACTACAACAATGGGATCATTGGCCACAGTGTCTGGCACCACATCCTTCGCCGACTCGGTCACGGTAGACAACTTGACTTTCAATGACAACATAATTTCTACGAGTTCTAACGCTGATCTAAGGCTTTCACCTACAGGAACAGGTGTGGTCAACGTCAAGAATTTGACCATCGATTCCTCTATTAACTTTACAGACAACGTGATAAAGGTTACCAATTCCAATGATGACTTTGTTTTATCAGGCAGTGGCACAGGATCGGTGCACATCGGCTCGATCGATCTGGACTCGGGCACGATAGATAACACAGTGATCGGTGCAACCACACCTGCCCCTGGACTTTTCGATCCGTTGAACTACACAACGTTGGTGATTCCAACTAAGATAACATTCTCAGGCAATGAGATGTTTACTTCTAGGTCCAATGACAACTTGGAGTTCGAAGCAAGTGGCTCAGGCAATGTCATAATAAATGGTCTGTCGTTGCCCAACGCGGACGGCCAAACTGGAGAGTTTATACAGACTGATGGAAGTGGAAATCTATCATTCGCTGGTGTTTCCATAGCATTCAGTGAGTCCACGATACAGGACGCACAGGCCACAATTGGTTTCACATCAGAGGTGGTGCTTGATGCCAACTTGTCAACGGGTGAAAATGAATCCATAACCACAGGAACCAGCATGATCAATGACTGGCCGAGCGCCAAGTACGACAGTGCGTGGTACGTGGCCCTGAGTAGGGTGGAGGAGGCAGACAGTTCCATAGAGTTCCAGATGCAGAAACACATCCTTGCACGTGGCACCAACGACGGATCAACTTTTGACTCATTCTCTGGTTCGGCACAGATAATCAGGACGTCGGCCGCTGAGGAGGTCCAACTTTCCACCGACATAAGGGCGGCAACAGACAGGGTGAGGCTACTCGGAACCGGAGGAAAATTAGCAGATGGTTCCACGGATTCAGCGATCAACACACTGCACTTCTTCAGGATAGGCCTCGGTGACAATGACTCTTCGGGCACACAGGCAGGAAGTTCAACTTTCACGCAACAACAGACTTTACTTGTGGCGGATCTGGATTCCGCGGCGGCGAACCTAGACACATGGTCCGCTTCGTCATACAGGGGAGCAAAATATTTCATTTCGGTCAACAATACAACTTCCAATGAAGTGTCATCTTCCGAGGTATTAGTTGTACACAATGGTACCGATGCATTCATTTCAGAATATAATCTTATAATATCTAACGCAGAGACCACACCACTGGCCACATTCACCGCTGACATAAGTGGAGGCAACGTCAGACTGCGGGGGGCCAATGGCACAGCAGGAACGTGCAGGATAACAATGTACAGGGTGCTGTTGTCAGACTCCGAATCAGACAGGTCAGGCACCCCGATCGCGATAGTTGGTTCAACACCGATCGGACAGATCACCACTACAGAAGTCGATCATGTTACCGCAACAATAGATTCGAGACAAGGATTTGAAACGGAGGAGATCTTTGACGAATTTGCATCATCCAAGTATGACAGTGTTTGGTACCATACATTGGTCAAAGACATGACCTCTGGTAGGTTGGCATTCCACAAGTATTCAGTGCTACATGGCACCAGTGACGACAGCAGTATCGAGGCGTTTGTCACAGACAGTAGCGTGGTGAGGTCCGAGGAGTTCGACGTGGTCACAGCAAACGCCAAGGTCGACGATGGCAACATACAGTTGTGTCTCACTGGCATCAACGACGGTTCCACGACAGTATCAAATTTCGCTCAAACATACAGGATTGGACTCGGCGACGATGACTCAACAGGATATGTTTCTGAGGACTCGAGTTATTCAACAGTGGAGATAAACACGGACGTTGACAGTGCTTCAGAGAGCATTGACTCATTCGCACACGCCAGTTTCAGAGGCGCAAAATATTATGTGTCGGTGAATAATGCATCGGGTGGCGAAGTCATGAACACAGAATTATTAGTGGTGCACAATGGGACTGATGCGTTCATCACAAGTTACAATGAACACAGTTCAGGCAACACAGGTGCCGCTTCGACAAATACCCTTTGTACTTTCACTGCGGCCATCAGCGGCAGTAATGTTGTGGTCAGTGCGGCGGGACTACAGACCAACTTGAGAATACACATGTACAGGATTTTATTACCCGATAGTCCAATTGCATCAACCGGCACCAATGTTAATATCATCGGTGCAACCGCTGTTTCAAGTTCTGCGACAACAATTGACACTTTCAGCACCAACTCTTACGGTGCGGCACACTACATAATATTAGGCACCAAGTCCAATGACAGTTGCATAATGGAGGCTACGGTTATCAGTGACGGCACAGAAGCAAGTGTATCAGAAGGACCACAGGTCACTACAGAGGAGACACCGATGTTGACTCTGTCAGCCTCGCACAGTTCGACAACAACCACCGTACAAGCGGCTTCCACATCTGGTGCCAGCACCAACGTAACTGCATACAGGATAAACATACCAACACCAGCAGGGACACAGTACACCGAGATAGATTCATTCGCACACGCGAGCACACAGGGTGCCATGTATATCGCAGTGACTCACCAGACAGACGACAAATCTGCCATAGATGAATTCATGGTTGTTACAGATGGCACAGATGCATACAATCTGAGATACGGGATCAACACAGATTCCGCAACCAGTGATCTCGTCAACTGGACAACAGCCGTGGAAGGAAGCAACGCCAAGGTCAGGGCGTCGCTGGCAGACACAAGGGCAGAAGGTACAATCAACGCATGGCAGGTCCACCTAGACAGGGCGGCGGGCAATCCATCAAACATTGCCACGCTGGATACTTTCGACAAAACCACGCACAGAGGTGCTTTCTACACTGTTTCAATATCTGATTCAAATGGCGGCACGCTAGGCAACTACGAAATTGCTGATGTCCGTATCACTCATGACGGCACAACTCCATACATCTCCACGTTTGGAAGGACAAACAGTGCTAGTGATGATCTAGTAACATTCACTGCTGACATAGACGGCGACAATGTGAGGCTCAGAGGTCAGATAAGTACAAGTAACACACATACTGTAACCTCAGTTAGGAGATTGATAGACTTATAGAATATGGCACAGTTAATTTTAAATGTAGGTACAAACGCTAACGACGGAACGGGAGACACGTTACGAGACGCAATGATCAAGGTGAACACGAACTTCACCGAGATCTACGGATCGCCCGGCGTTGACGGAACCACAATATCAGTTACTGGAAATGAGATCAGGGCAGTAAGGACCAACGATGACCTTGTTTTTGAACCCGCGGGTGCAGGTGCTGTTGTGTTCCCTGCAATAACAATTCAGGGCAACAACATCCTTGGTACCAGATCCAATGAAGACATCAATCTAGTGCCAGCAGGCACGGGTAACGTGGTGTTTGGTGCGATCCAGATCGAGGGCACAACACTGAGTTCAACAGATTCTACAACCATCAACATCAACGAAGGATTGATCGTTGACGGGACAATGACTGTCTCAGGAACTACAACTTTCCAAGGAGCCATCAACGCAGGTACGGGATCAACAATAGGAAACCTTACTCTGGCAAATGGATCTATAACAGACTCAGGTGGATCAATAAGTTTTGGCAACGAAAACCTATCAACAACAGGTACGATGACCGCGGGCACGGGGTCATCGATCGGTAACCTAACGTTGGCTAATGGGTCGATCACTGACTCATCAGGTGCAATCAGTTTTGGAAATGAAAACCTGTCTACGACAGGTACCGTTACTGCGGGATCAGGATCCACTATCGGAAACTTGACTCTTGCTAATGGATCTATTACAGACTCGGGTGGATCAATAAGTTTTGGTGACGAGAACTTAACAACCACAGGAACCCTAACAACAGGAACCTTGACAATGGCAGGAGGATCTATTACAGATTCTTCTGGTGCAATCAGTTTTGGCAATGAAAATTTAACAACCACAGGCACACTAAACGTTGATGGACTATCAACACTTGGTGCTTTGACTGTCACAGGTGCGGTCACATTCGGTGGCGGTGGAGTCACAGTTGACAACCTAACATTCAATGACAATATTATATCTTCAAGTTCCAATGCAGACATACGTTTGGAACCAGGCGGAACAGGAAGCGTAATTATTTCAAGTTTAACCATAGATGACAACATCAACATACAAGATAATGAAATAACAACAACTGCGTCGAATTCTGATCTTAAGATCACACCGGCCGGCACAGGACAGGTCCAGATAGCCAAAGCGAACATCGATGGAGGAAACATTGATGGTACTTCGATCGGTCAATCCACACCAGCGGCTGGTACTTTTACGACACTTACAGTAACTTCTGCACTTACATTAGAAGGCATAACAATAGACGACAACACAGTCAAGACCAACTCATCCAATGCCAACCTAGAACTGTCAGGAAACGGAACAGGTGGAGTAACAATAAGTGGTTTCACTTTCCCAACATCTGATGGAAGCACAAATCAGTTTCTTAAAACAGACGGAGCAGGCAATCTTTCGTTTGCCACAGCAGGCGCGACACTCAATAATTCCGATCTTGTAGACGCAACAACGACTGTGGCAAGTTCAGCCACATCTGTCATGAACACGTTTGCAAAGGCCACGTACAGAAGTGCCAAATACTTCATATCGATAACTGACTCAACAAACAGTCGATTCGAGGTCGTAGAAGCCAACGTAACACACGATGGTACAAACGCATACATCTCTACCTTTGGTTCCACTACCGATTACACAGGCCCATTGACAACATTCTCAGCAGACATCGATGGGGCAAATGTAAGGGTGTTGGTAACAAACATTTCGGATAACAGCACGGTATTCAAGTTCCAAAGGATAACTTTCGACGTATAAATTACATTAGGTTCTTAGAATTCTTGATAAATAATCTTACAAATAAGGATTTAAAACATGGCACAACAAACTATAAACATAGGATCAGCCGCTAATGACGGTACAGGTGATCCACTAAGAACAGCATTTGACAAGATTAACGATAACTTTGACGAGTTGTATGGCTCAACAGCAGAAGCCAATGATCTACTAGAAGACTCTACACCGCAACTTGGTGGTGATTTAGACGTCAACGGCAGGAGAATAACATCTGCTAGATCAAACGAAGACATAGTATTATTACCAAATGGCACTGGCGGAGTAGTAGCATCCGGATTAAGGATAGCAGGCACCACTTTAAGTGCAGATGACTCAAGCACAGTGAACATCAACGAAGCATTGGTTGTTGACGGAACTATAGCAGTAAGCGGCGCAAGTACTTTGACAGGTGCGGTGACGGCATCCAGCACTTTAGGAGTGTCTGGCATAACAACATTGACAACTACAGTGATCGACAATTTAACAATACAAGACGCCAACATCACTTCATCATCAAACGCAGACATCAACATCACACCAGGTGGAACAGGTGATGTGGTACTTGGTTCGTTGAGAGTAAACGGCACAACATTAGACAGTTCGGATTCGAGTTCTATCAACATCAATGAGGCATTGGTTGTTGATGGCACTGCAACTGTTTCGGGAGCCGCAACACTTTCAAGCACATTAGGAGTTACAGGTGCGGCAACTTTGAGTTCCACTCTAGCAGTTTCAGGTGCTACGACTTTGACAACAACAACCATAGACAACCTTACAATACAAGATGCAAACATCACTTCATCTTCAAACTCAGACATCAACATCACACCAGGTGGTACAGGTTCGCTTGTTGCGGCAGGATTATCTATCAAGGGCACAACAATAAGTGCGCCTGACTCATCTACCGTAAACATCAATGAAGGATTGAATGTTGATGGATCAATTACCGTGCAAGGAACGACCAACACAGCAGACGTTTCAACAACAGGTGCTACAACAATCTCAGGAGCATTAACAGCCGGTTCATTGAACGTTGGAGATTTGAACATTTCAGCAGATGGTAGCATAACATCTGACACTAACGGTGACATAGTTATTGACCCTGCAGGAACCGGTCAGATAGTTTTGTTTGGTGACACAGCACACACTGGGACACATACAACTACTGGACAATTGAACGTTGACAACCTAAGGTTTGACGGAAACGTGATGTCAGCAACGTCAGGTGGTATTACATTGACACCAGCGGATGGACAAAACGTTGCTATTTCTGGAACTAATACTAATTTGACTGCGGCAGAGGCCAACTTCACATTGATGGAGGCAACCACAGCCAGGGCAAATACCATAGAAAGTGATACTTCTAATGCGGACCTTGTGTTCAACACCCAAGGAACTGGTGTATTTGATTTTAACGCGGCAATCAAAATGGCTGAAGTTACAAAACCTAGTGCAGTTGCTGATCATGGGTTCATTTATGTCAAGAACGATTCAGGAACTGGAGAAGTTTTTGTTCTCGATGCGGCAGATAACGAAACTAAAATTTCACCGCACAACGATAACGGCGAATGGGAGTACTACTCACGAAACAGCAGAACAGGAAAAACTGTTAGAATAAACATGGAAGCAATGATTCGTGATCTAGAAACCTTCACAGGCAACAAGTACATCGAAAGCGAATAAAAAACCTAAACATAGTCTTACACAAGACACTGATGAGGAAACGTTACAACGATCGGAAACAACAAAGATCTCCACGTTCAGAAATAAAACGTCTGGAGGACGCCATACGGCGTGAACAAGACAAATTTCAGCGAGAATCCTTACGACAACAGTTAGAACACTGGATACGCACACAGAATAATCATCATTGATTACCAATAAATACCCTTGTAAGGAGTAAGATAAATGGCAACACCAGTGTGGTCTACCACCGCAGGTAAAATTGCATCTATAGACGAACAGTCAGCATTTTCGCTACAGTTAGAAGCGAATACCAGCGATTCCACGGCCATAACTTACTCTCTGATAGCAGGAAGTTTACCCTCTGGTATGAAACTTACAACAGATGGACTTCTAACAGGAACTCCGGCTGAGGTTGCCAAAAGAACTCTTTACACCTTCGTCGTGCGAGCCACGGCCGGATCCGCTATCACTGATAGGACATTCACACTTGACGTCAAGGGTGCCGATCAACCAACATTTACAACCGTAGCAGGACAACTAAACAAACCTCTGTCAACTGTTTACACGACAGATAGTGATACCACAACAGATAGCACACTAACCACGGCAGATGTCACAGGGAACGTTACGGTGCTCGATGGTTCATTCATTGAATATCAAATAGTGGCCACAGACTCGGACACACAGGCAGGGCAAAATCTTGTCTATGAGATAGTACAGGGATCTTTACCTCCGGGCGTAACTATGACCCCGCAAGGGAAAATTTCAGGTGTAGTGGAACTTGTGGAAGACGATGCCTACGGACCACAAGGAGGTTATGATTTTGACCCATTCCCTGATTATTCTGCTCTCACACCAAGTGATGGCGGAGAACCCACTGCCACAAGGAACATATATGATAGAACCGTGGTATCAAAAAGTAAATCTGTAAACTATGATTTCATAGTGAGGGTCACTGACGGGGTTTCTAGTGCTGACAGAAACTTTAATATTTTTGTATACTCTGCAGATTATTGGGTTGTTTCAAATTCAAACGTTACAATAGACACAACCTTAGTTGGAACAAGTTTTCTTACAATGGACGCACACACAGGAAGACCACCTGTGTTTATTACAGATTCAGACCTGGGAACATTTAGGCACGACAATCAGTTGTTGGTTAAAATTGACGTATCAGATTTTGATCCACTACAGGCAGACCTCGAGTACAGTGTTACCAAGGGTGCCTTACCACCAGGAATATCCATAGATCTTAACACAGGAGAGTTGTATGGACAACTAGCAAGACAAGCCGCTGTCGAGATTGATTACACTTTCACCATCAAAGCGAACAGAACAGTTGCTACTGGTCTTTTTGTTTTCTCTGAAAGAGAATTCACCATGAAAGTTATTGGTGAAATAGACATCGGCATAGCATTTACCACACCATCTTTGGTTGGAACTTTGACAGCAGATATTCCTAGTCTACTTTCTGTCGAGGCAGTCACCGAAGCATCGGATAGAGTGTTATCATACTCTGTGACGGCCGGCGCATTGCCAACAGGCATCACACTTTCAGAGCAAGGAAATTTAATAGGAACTATTGATCCCAGTGACTTCACAGATTCAACACGTTCATTTACGTTTACAGTTACAGTAAGTGATCAATACCAAGCATCTGCTACCACAAAAGAATTTACTTTGAACATAGAAATACCATACACTACTGTAGAGTATGGAAATATGAATGGACATGCCACTTCGTTCATTGATCAAAATATATTTTACAATATTGCTCAAGATCCTAATATAAACTCACCTGAATACATTTACAGGCCCGAAGACAGTAATTTTGGAATGAGATTAAAACCAGACATGTTGATGCTATCAGGATTAGAGGCACAAACACTCACAGCGTTCCAGGAGCAGATGGAACAGAATCATGCGCCTAAGACTCTATACTTTGGAGACATCAAGACAGCCGTTGCCAAAGAAGGAACAACTACAAAATATGAAGTGGTCTATGCAACTATACATGATAATCTTGTAAACAGTTCTGGCAATGCGGTGTCACAGGCAGTAAATTTGAGATCGGCTGTCACAAAACCTATACTTGGTCCGAGGGCTTCGAGTGTGAATGCGACTGCTGATTACACAAACTACGAAGTAACAACAGATGGTGGTCTATCATTCAGCACTTCAGGATCAAAAGTAAGATTTGCAAATCAGCTCAGTGCAGATCTAGGCGCGATAGAAACACTTTATCCAAATGCAGTGGCAAACATGCGGTCGAGAATGAAAAGCCTAGGACATAAGGAATGGGATTATTTGCCTCTCTGGATGAAAACGACACAGGCAGGAGATTTGGCACCGTTAGGTTATGTCATGGCAGTTCCGATATGCTATTGTAAGCCAGGAAAATCAGCATTAGTCAAAAAGAGGATCGAAGATAAAAACTTAGAACTCAAAAACATTAAATTCATAATTGATAGGTATGTTGTTAATAAAAGCAAGGTTGCAACACAAACATTCACAGCCGACGGATCTACAACTACGTTTGTTGTCGATGAAATATTACACGAAGAGGACGCATTGATAAAAGAAGGATCAGATGTAGTATTTGTTGGACAGGGCGTGACAGCAGACGCTACCAATCCGTCCTACTTAACCGCTGATGGTATAATAAGGTCCGCAGATCATGAGTTTGGAATAACACTTACTCATGACACTGGCCTTAAAAAGACCACGATAAACTTTACCAAACTTGTCCCTACAGCAGGCACAATAATAAAGGTGGAGAGATCTAACGATAAATATCTGAAATTTAGAGACAAAGGAATTTAATAAATGGCAAGTAGCATAGTACCAGGAAACGTAGACGGCACATATCCCAAAGCAGGGCAGGACAATTCGTCGCAAGGATTCAGAGATAACTTTACAGCGACCAAAAACAATTTCCAATTCGCTAAAGACGAAATAGAAGATCTTCAAACAAACAAGGCCAGCAAAGACGCGGCCAGTAACTTTGCAGATAACGAAGTTTCAAGAGCAAAATTTAAAGATACTTCTCAGACAGTCTACGCACATGGATCTGTGTCTGGAGGTTCTGTGACTTTGAACCATGAGAACGGACACTATCAAACATTGACTGTGACCGCAGACACCACTTTCACTATTACTAATTTTCCACCAACTGGAGCCTTGGGTAGGATAATTTTAGATATCACTGTTGAGCCTGCATCCACAGGAGTGCTTACTTTTCCAAGTGCAGTGATCAAAGCAGACAACGTCCACGGAAGTGATGGCACATCTGATCAGATAACGACTGGCTTGGGCAGATTCCTTTTTGAATTCCTGTCACCAGATGGCGGAACAACGATATTAATGCACCAACTAGGTAAACAGTACGCATAATAACAAAGGAGTATAATGTACTTCCATCCATTACAAGAAGAAATAGGCAACATGTCAGAAGAAGACATTTCTAAAAGAATCAAAGAACTGAACAGAAAAGTTGCGATTGCAAGGCGTGGAAGAAATCCTGAGATGCTGGCTAACCTAACATTAGCCTTGAACACTTATCGCGATGCCATAAGACAGAGACGTATAGAAGAATGGCACAAAAACAATAAGAAGTTAAGGAATGAACCAGACCTTGGCGATCTGGTCAACATCGACTAGTAAATAGTTTGATGTCAAACACATTCACCTGGAAAACAAAATTTAAATCTATCATTATAGTAGACGGTGAATTGTTCTCTAATGAATATAAACTGAACATATCTCTCACACCACACACTGCGAACCTAAAAGAGCAAACAGACTACTTCGAAAGGTTGAAAAATCTTTTCGAACAGGTGTTTGCAAACACAATCACCACATGGAGAGATGAACCTTTATATCAAATTTTGAAGAAAAATACCACAAACAGATTCATTGAATTACCAAAACCACCTTATGATCAAATAATGGCCGCGGTGTGTTTCTGTAAAGCAAACTCAACACTGGCAAGCAAGATTGTTATCAATAACATAGAATTGTCATCGTGGCAGGGCGATGGTATTACCTACAAGGTTGACAAAGACAGCAAAGAACTTATACTGTTAGATAGACCCGATTGGTTTTCTAAGAAATACAGCAAATTTGATCCATGGTGGTTGAGGGCAGACACGGCAACATATG
>Ga0209645_1001464_pt1 | contig 11817 bp, 5 predicted proteins | sample ETNvirenome_6_30_FD_184070 | JGI IMG/M metagenome (GOLD analysis project Ga0209645, IMG submission 184070) | Marine viral communities from the Pacific Ocean - ETNP_6_30 (SPAdes) (version 2) | ecosystem: Environmental > Aquatic > Marine > Oceanic | place: Pacific Ocean | collected 2013-06-19
TACTTGGCAGTATAAAAAACCATTAAATGTTCAAGGTGAAAGTGGATCTATTCTTTCTTTATATAACGGAGATACAACTTCATACGCAGCAAATACATATTCTGCGATTGAACTTAAAATACTTACAGGAAATACTGGAAACACATTTGGTGCTTTAGAAATTAGAGGAATTAAAGAAGAAGGAACAAATGGAAATAACGCAAGAGCATTAACTTTTTATACAGGTGTAAATGGTGGTACAAATCAAGAAAGACTTCGCATCACATCAGATGGAAATATTGGTGTAGGAAATGATGCATCATTCCCAATTTATACTGATACTAATGATAGAAATTTTATATTAGGTACAGGATCTGATGATGCTGCAATTCAATTACATAGTGGAACAGATAAGTATGGTGGTGTTTATTTTGGTGATTCTACAAGTGGTGGTGCTAGATATCGTGGATATGTTGAATTTAAACATGGTACAAATGATGATTATCTAAGATTTGCAAGTGGTGGTGATGAGAGACTTCGCATTGACAAAGATGGTCACATACTACCAGGTGCTGCAGGTACTCAAAATTTAGGTAGTACTTCAAAGGAATGGGGTGATGTTTATCTTGCTGATGATAAGAGATTAAAATTAGGATCCGATCAGGACATGCAGATTTTTCATAATAATACTCACGGTTACATTGCTAACCGTAAGAATAATCTTTATCTGGAAGCAGTAAATTATGTAATGATAACGAGTGCAGATACAAATGGTAGCAATCAACAAACTAGTGCAAGATTTTTAAGAGGTGGAGCGTCAGATTTATATCATTCAGATAATTTAAAATTCTCTACTAGCTCAACGGGAGTTACAGTAACAGGAGAAGTCGCAGCATCACAAGACTATCCAACTACTCGACCAACATTAGATTTTAATTTTGCAGCAACTAAAAAACTTGATCCAAGACTTGAATATCAGAGAACAGGGCCAGCATCATTTGTGAATGAATTTGGTAATATCGTATTAGTTGGTGATAATACTCCAAGATTTGATCATGATCCAGTGACAAGAGAAAGTAAAGGTATATTAATTGAAGAGCAGCGATCAAACGATGTAGCAAACAGTCAAAATGTTGGTGGTTATTCAGGTGGATATATGGCTGGTGGTACTTTCACATATCCAGATGATGTAGTCGCACCTGACGGTTCAACTGAAGGTGTTCTAAAAATAGTTTCAGATACGAGCACTGGTTATCATGGAGTTCAATATACTATATCTGGATTTGGGAGTAATCAGAACTGGGCATATCAAGTATGGGTAAAGGCATTACCAGGTTCATCTATCAATCAAATAACTTTGTATGATAATGCTCAATCAGGTGCAACAAATAATGGAAGTTTAAATATGAATTTAACCACAGGTGTATTTGGTTATAATGGTAATAATGCAGAAAGTGTTGCCTATAATAATGGTTGGTATCAGATAAAAATAAAAGGAAATAGGGTAACAACAAATGCTCAGTCAGCTATGCTTCTAGTTTTATATAATGGAAGTACTAATAGTTTTGCAGGAGATGGAAGTTCTGGTTTCTATGTATGGGGTGGTCAATATGAAAATGATACTCATCATTGGACATCATTTATTCCAACTTATGGAACAACAGCAACTCGTGGAAGAGATGAATTAACAATGTCGGGAAGTGATTTAACTGATATATTTAATAATGAAGAGGGTACGATGTTCTATGAAGCATCATTAGGAGATTTAACAAATGATAATCAACCAATTGTTACATTTAGAGATTTAGGAACCACTACTGCTAATTATCATGCGATGGGTTTTGCTATTGGTGGTTCAAATCCATCTATTCGCACATGGTTTAAGACAGCTTCTAATAATGAACACCTATCGGCTCATACAAGTACTGGACTAACAGCAAATATGTTTTATAAACATATCTATGGATATAAAGATGCTGATTGTGCTGATGCATACAGAACACCAACTAATTCAGGAATACTGTCAAATCAAGTAGGAAATGGAAGTCCAATGATAGCAGCAGGTGTTGTTGACGAATTAAGATTTGGTGGATATTATGCATACGAGAGTCAACCAGTCACATATGGACTTGATGCTGGACATATCAAACGATTTAGTTATTGGCCACAGAAATTGACTAACGCACAATTGACCACTTACATTTCATAATAAATATCACAGGAGAATAATTATCAATGCCTAATTTAGTCGGAACTGGAAACAATCAAGCACCAACAAATGCGATGTTGGGTGGATTGGCCTACCAAGATTCTGTTGGTGAAATTGATATTGAAAAAATAAAAGCAAAAACATCCGATAATGCAGTAGATATATTTGTGTATGATACTCGTAAGGATTCTGATGGTGGTGCGTGGAGACACAGAACACAAAATACATCTTGGTATAATGAAAGTGTAAGTGCAACAAGAGGTGCTCGGAAAGAATTTCCCGCAGTTGCTGTGATTGTTGTTGAAGCAGCACAGGTTACAATTTATGATGGTGATGACCCAAATCTTCCAATGTGGATGGTTTTTAATAATACTGGAAGTGATATTGCTAATGTAGGTATTCTAGGAAGAACTCAAGATGCAAATAGGGCTGCTGAAATGTTAAATGGGGTACTGTTTGTAGTAAATGCGAATTATTTTGCTACATATATTCCATTTATTAGCGAAGATGTAATTGATTTTATAGATTCATATGCAAGTGTTACTGGCCCAGTTCGTTTTAATGGAAATATAGAACAAAGAAATGAAGGGTTAGGTAAAAGAGCTATTGCAGGAAATAAAATTAAAGCAGGTGCTGTCAATGACGTATCAATGACAGTGCGACCAAATGCACCGATTGATCCTGATACTGGACTTCCGAAACCTACAATTGCTGTTGGGACTAATAATGGTGCGAGTGTAATTAAGGATGATGGTATTATTTTTGACATTACTAACACTAACTCTGGTTATAATTATGTGACGCAAATTAAGATAGACGAAAAATATGTTTACATTGGATTTGGTGCTAGTAATTTATACATTGGTGGTATTGGATATGCTGTACCAATATCAAACAATGCAGATGTCAGTTTAGGAAATATTGTTAATGCAACTTCAAATGCCGATTTTAGATGGAGCAATAATTCAAATAGTGGGTCAGGTCTGCAATCTGATTATTATATTAATCCAAGTGATAAAAATGATGATGATGTTAACGGAACAGTATTAACAAAGCGTGGTATGAGTTTTGGAACTGAATCTGGATTATCTATTCTCTTAAATGAAGAAAGAGACACAAATGGATCTATTGCTCATATAACTAAAGATTACAACACTGGATATATGCACGGAGACATCAAAGGTGCTTTCCTATCTAGCACTGATATCACAAATATAGCTGGCAGTAATAAAGTTTCAAATGGTATTAATTGGAATGGTGCTTCTGGAACACAAAGTTCAACTCCACCAACTGGCTGGACTGGTGGCAATGGTGCTACATTTGCTGTAGAAACTGGTTTAGGTGCAAGTGGTAATTATATTAGATTATATAATGAAAATAACGGTGGTGCTGGCCCAAACTCATATATGTATCAAGCAATCACGACTGTAGTTGGTAAAAGATATAAGTTCTCTGCAAAACAAATTCATCGTGCAACAATAACTGTTAATATGCTGATTGGAACCACTTCTGGTGGAAATCAACTCGGAGGTAGTCAATTTGTATCATCATCAAGTAATACTCCAAGACAAGTGTTTGGAGAATTTACAGCAACAGGAACAACAACCTACGTAAGTTTAGGAATTATTTCTGGAACTCATAACTATTCTGTTGGTTGGGATGATATTTACGTTTCTGAAATGGATGAAGATCGTACTGTCAATAATAACTCACTTCACGCTGTGGGAACAATATCTAAGGCAAAAGTTGCTACTGGTGCCGATTTAGCGTATTATGGTGGATTTAGTAACAGTAATTATTTTTTTCAACCATATAACTCTCTCTTAGATTTTGGTACTGGTGATCTTTACATAATGTTCTGGATGAAAAATACACAGAATGATGCTTATGATGATCTAATTCATCGAAGAGCACATAACGGTAGTGCTTATACTGGTAATGGATGGTATCTTCAAATGGGTAACGATCAGAATATTACATTAAAGGATTCTGCAACTGGTGCATCAAGAGCAGCAGTTGATGCTGATTCAGTTGCTAATGTTTGGCGACATATATGTTTTGTGAGAAGAAATAATCGTGGATATGGATACAAAGATGGTGTTCTTCAATCAAACACATACGCATGGACTGAGGATTTAGACAATAGTTCTGCAATTCTTACGATTGGAAGAGCAACAATTAGCGGTGGTGGTGATGCAGATAAAACATTCCTCGCACTTGTTCGTCTCGGTGCAAGTTCTCCATCGGAAGAACAAATTAAAAAAATTTATAATGATGAAAAATGTTTATTCCATAAAAATGCAAAATGCACTTTACACGGAACATCAGATGACGTAGAAGCACTTGCGTATGATGATACTAATGATACCCTACACGTAGGAACATCATCAGGACGTAGTGAATTTCAGGGGTTAAACAGAATAAATAATACGACTACAGCAGTAACAACTGCAATCTCAGCATCTAACGGACTTGTAGCGGAGCAATAGTATGACAGTTAGAGTTTCAAAACCAGAATTTAATTTAAGAGAAAAGTTATCTGAACTTGATAAACCTGTTGGAGTTCATGGAAATGAGATACTCAAATCAGATAGTTTACAAGAAACTTGTGCGATTGTTGGTAGTGGTCGTAGAAATCTCGTAATTAATGGAGGTTTTGAGATTTGGCAAAGGGGTCTCAGTTGGAACTCTTTTAATAGTACAAGATATACTGCTGACAGGTGGTTACAATATGCAGCTGGTGGTTCAACCATAACTGTCACAAGACAACAATTCACAACTGGTCAGACAGAAGTTCCTGGAAATCCAAAATATTATTATAGAATGGATAATACTCCTGATCCTGATGGTACTTGGTTGGAATTATTCCACAGAATTGAAGACGTAAGAAGATTTTCAGATGTTCCAGTGACTCTTAGTTTTTGGATGAGAGCAAGTAAACCTCAAGAAGATTTAATTGATCAAATAAATGTTTCTCAAAATTTTGGAACTAGTGGTTCGAGTCTTGTGACTGTTACTAGCCCGAAATTTAACATTAGCACAGAGTGGCAGAAATACGAATTTATATTTGATTTACCATCCATTGCTGGTAAAACAATTAATGTTAATAGTTTTCTTCAAATTCACTGGATTCGTCCATCAGCAGTAGCTGCTGATACATATTATGATCTTGCTCAAGTGCAACTTGAATATGGTCGTGGTGCCACACCATTTGAACACAGACCATACGGAGAAGAATTTAGTTTATGTGAGAGATACTATCAGTTAATAGGTGGTATTGGTAACGCAAGTGGTGAACATGGTACTTCTGGATATAATGGTGGTAACACAAATGGATTTCATGCATATCCTGGTTGGTGTTGGGCAAATAGTACTTCATCAACTCGAATTATGTTAAGACAAAGAATGAGAAGACAACCAGATGTCACAATTATAGGAACAATTTCAGGTGCAAGTGGTATGGGAAATGGAAAATATGGTATATATGGTGGTTCAGTTAATGATTGGGCTGTACCAGGTAGTTGGATTATACAAGATGTAAATGACCACAGTTTTAGAGTTAGTGCTCAAAGTTATAGCAATCTTGGATTAGGCAACGCAGTTGGTTACTACATGTATGGTGGTGCTGGATTTACGATTAATGCAGAATTCCCAACCACATACACACCATAATAAAGAGGATTAAAATATGTACAAAATTATAAGAGATGAATTTAGTAAATCAGAAAATACTATTCATAGAATTTCCACTAATACTTTTATTGCAGCATTTAGTGGTTCAGAGGGATGGGAACAATTTGTTAATGACATCTATACAAATGGACTTGGAATTGTAGAAGGTGCTGATTATGTTGGTGTCACTGCTTATACTGATGCTCGTGCTGAAGAGTACCCACCAATCAAAGATCAGTTAGATAAAATCTATCATAGTGGAATTGATGCGTGGAAAGCAGATATTAAAGCAGTCAAAGATAAGTATCCAAAAACTCAGGTTGGTATTACTTCAATCGCACCAATACCTGATTGGGTAAATACAGCACTCTTTGATAAACAAAAAGTGGAGTACATAAGAGCAAAAGAAAGACTTGAAAGATATGAACTATCTGCTGGTGTCAAAAATGAAGATGGAACTTATGCTGTCGAACCGTTACCTATTTCGGTAGAAATTCAAGGGGATAGGATGAGAAATCCACTGATTGTTCGTGACGAAGAAGAAAGAGAGGCAGCACAAAAAACAATCACTCAAACTCCACAAGCAGTGATTGATTCAATAAATACTTAAAAAGTTAGAACATCATGCCATATCTTGGTCAACGTCCATCCAAAGGAGATGAAAATAATTTTAAAATACTTGACGACATATCATCATATACTTTAACTTTTGATGGTTCAGATTCAAGTGTAGTTTCTGCTGCGAATGATACAATAACTTCTTTAAATCATAGGTTTGTACAAGGACAGAGAGTAACATATAACAAAGGTGGTGGAACTGTAATTACTGGTCTTTCGGATGGCGTATATTATATTATTAAACATGATCATAATACGATAAAGTTAGCAACAAGTGCAAGTAATGCAACCAATGGAACAGCAGTCAATATAACAAATGTTGGTAGTGGATCTTCTCATACATTAAATGTTGCATTTGATGGTATTAATACAAAATTCAAAGCAACTCATACAAATGGTCAGAAAGCAAAGATAACAAGGTCAGCACAGTTAGTTATATCAATTAATGGTGTCATACAACAACCACACGATAGTGCAACACCAAGCACAGGATTTGGATTTGATTTAGATGGTACGATTGTTTTATCACAAGCACCCGTTGCTGGTGATGTGTATTGGGCACATGTATTAACAAACAATAATGTTACCTTTGATATATCAGATAATGACGTAGATAATTTTACAGGAAACGGAAGCACAGTATCATTTAACTTATCAAAAACTCCACCAGATAATCGTAATGTATTAGTCACAATAGATGGTGTAGTTCAATATCCAAATGACCCTGATGGAACAGTCAGAGCATACACTGTAGTTGAGAATGTACTAACATTTACAGTCGCACCAGCCGCTGATGTTCAGATTCAGGTAAGACATATTGGATTTGCTGGTTCAACCAGTGGTGGGGGTGGAAGTGGAGTTACTAATTTCTATGGTCGAACTGGATCTGTAACTCTAATTGACACTGACAATATAACAGTCAATGATGCAGCAATTACTGGAAATGCTACAGTCACAGGAGATCTAACAGTCAATGGAACCACAACAACACTTGATACGGTATTAACAGAGGTTGATAAACTAGAAGTAGCAGCAAATAATTCTACAGTTGGTGCAGCAATTACCCAGAGTGGTAGTGGAGATATTCTAAACTTATATGATGGTAGCACTGAAGTTTTTACAGTCACAGATGGTGGTTCTATTGGTATCGGAACTAATAATCCACAGAATCAAGCATTGAGTATTCATGCTAACGACTATGAAGCATTAAAGATTACTACTAATAATGATGGAGTAAATGGGCCAGAAGTAAGACTATATCATAATTCTGCCTCTCCTGCTGCTAGTGATTATCTAGGACAGATCTTGTTTAGCGGAAATGATAGTGCTGGTAATTCAACAACTTACTCTCGTATTACGGGATTTCTTGATGATCCTAGCAATGGTAGTGAAGATGGATCTATTGCATTTTTTGCAAGAAGAAATGGGACTTTTGGTGAAAAACTTCGTATTAAATCAACAGGATTATTAAATCTTGGAGATGCAGATCATCTTGATGACGAGTATCTTGGTAGCACATTAAAAATACAAAAAGACCAGAACTCAGTAACAAGATTTGTGATGAGAAATGAGGATAGTGGTAGTGGGTCTGCAGCAGCAGTTCAAATCGGTGCGTCTGGTAATAGTTGGATGTTGCAATGTGGTAGTGCTGCAAATGATTCAAACGCATTTACTATAAGAGTAGATGGAACATCAAATAGTAATACGGGAACAGAAAAATTAAGACTTGATACGAGTGGCCGATTACTTTTAGGAACTACTACTGAAGGTCATGCTGATGCTGACGATTTTACTATTGGAACTTCAACAAATAGTGCTGGTATAACAATTAGAACTAATACTTCTGGTACAGGAAGACTATTTTTCTCGGATGGAACTTCTGGTGCTGCTGAATATCAAGGTTACATACAGTATGATCATGCTAATGAAAGACTATCGTTAGGATCTGGTGGTGCCACAAGACTTATCATCAATTCAAATGGTCGTGTTGGAGTTGGAACTGATGATACGCAGACACAATTCCAAGTTGGAGTAAGTGGTGAATTATCAGCAGGAGATATAAACAGAAGATTTATTGGACTTAGATTGGTCAACGGTATTGGGCAAATAAGAACAACATTTTATAGTGGTAAAAGTGGAACTTATCCACCTTTACAAATTCATGTTCGTGACGGTGTTGCAATGCATATCGATGCAGATGCTAATCGTTATATCGGTATTGGAAATACGACACCAACAGCAAAATTAGATGTAACTGGAACAGTTAAGGCAACAAATTTTGTTGGTGCATTACCCATATCAAGTGATGGTAATAATAGAGTCATTACAGCAACAGGATCTGGTGGGTTAAATGGTGAATCAACTTTAACATATAATGGTAACGGTACTCTTAACGTTCTTGGTGCAAGTGGGAACACACAATTTGCACTTCATAGAACTGATGCGAACACGACTGGAACTGCGGGTATTATTGGTTTTTATGCATCTGATGGACACGCTATCGCAAGTATGTATGCACTTGGAGATGGTGATAATGAAGGTGCTCACTTAGTTTTTAATACCACAACTGCTGCAAGTGGAACTAATCCATATTCTGATGTAAGTGAAAGACTTCGCATCACATCTGGTGGCCAAGTATTAATTGGAACTACTACAACACCATCTAATTCTAATAGTAAATTAAGAGTTCATTTTGATCAAAATACAAGTAGTGGTAGAGCAATAGAAATATCTCACAGTACAAACGGTGCAGATAAAACTGGTGCTGCATTAGGACTTGCCATTGATAACGGTGGAGCATCAACAAATGCTGCTTCTTTATATTTCTCAACTGCTAATAATGGATCTTTAGGTGAAAGACTTCGCATCAAATCAACTGGCCAAGTTCTCATCGGAAATTATACTGATGATATTGGTGATGGGACTTTACAAGTTTATACAGCAGATAAAAAACATCCAGCAATAAGAACTAATTCTTCAAGTAATAATGGATATACGATGTTTTCGGATTCATATAAGTCAGATGAAAGTCAAAATAATATTGGAGTATCCTATTCGAGTTCAAAATTTGTTCTTTCAACAAGTGTAAAGGTTTCAGACACTGCTAATGATGTGTATATCTCATCACAAGACACATTTGCAGCAAAACCTTGTGCATTTACAATGGATCATGGAGGAGATTTTGCATTCTTAAATACAGACACTTCTGCAATAACAACCACTGATAGTGCTGTTACCTTATATGAAAGACTTAAGATCAAATCAAGTGGACAATTACTTGTATCAACAAGTACTTTAGGGCATGGAAACGCAGATGATTTAACGATTGCAACAGCAGGTGGAACATTAGATCATTGTGGAATTACAATTCGTTCTGCAACTAATAGAAATGGTTCTATATTTTTTGCTGATGGTACATCAGGTGCTGATCGATATCGTGGATGGGTACAATATACTCACAGTGATGGAACTAATAGTGATTATCTAACTTTTGGAACAAATGCAGATGAAAGGATTCGAATCACATCAACTGGTAATATTCAATTAGTTAATTCAAATGTTGAGATAACTCAAAATACTAATGACGGTTCTGATAATAAAAGAATAATAATTTGTGGTGGAGGTGCATCAGGACAAAATAGAGGTGCTCAAATTGTAGTGCACGGAAATGAATATGGTGGTAATGGCGGTACGTTACAATTACTAACAGGTAATACTAACAGTACTCATAATAAGATCCAGATGTACACTGATGGTAATGAGAGATTGATTGTCCAAAGGGGTGGAGTTCTCACTCAGAGAGTGGGAAGTAATGCAAGACTCTCTCATGGAATTTTAGAAATCACCAGTAGTTCTACTCCATCACAACTTAAAATAAAAACAAACATACCCTACAGTGGATCTAATGGTTCACACGCAGAATCTGTAACCATCAGAGGTTTTAGATACGGTGGAAGAGATACAGTCGATATACAAATCTGTTGGCACGTATATGCTGGTCAATTCTATAATCGTATTGCTTCAAGTAGTGGTGCTTGGGCTCCTCTAATCACTCTTGCAGTTGAAAATAATAAAGTTGTAATTCATTTTGATAGTCTTGGTTACTGGCATAAAATATATGTTGCAGACTATTATTCTGCACATCTAGATGAAGATTATGCCAGAGGTTGGACTTACGATTTTAATGCAATTAGTGGAGACTCAGGAACTCCAGTAAATACTGTTCCTTATAAGAATGATTGGGGTGGTTTAGAATATAATTCTGACCATGCTGTAGGAACTAATCCTGACCGTCATCTTAAAATTGTTAATGGTGATTTACAAATAGGAACATCTGGTCACGGTATTGACTTTAGTGGAATCGGTGTAAACCCAGCTGAGGGCACAGCTGGTAGTCAGATATTCGATGATTATGAAGAAGGCTCATGGACTCCAGTTTTACAATACTATGATGGTAGTAATTGGCAAAATGTTAGTTATGATACTAACAGAGATTATGGGACAGCAAAATATACAAAAATAGGTAGAATAGTTCATGTTTGGTATTATACTGGTGTTTTTAGTTTAACTAGTGCTGCTAATCATCAGACTGCAAGAATTTGGGGTCTACCTTATGTTTTTGTGAATAACGATCCTTATTATGGTGGACAGTTTTCATTTACTCATGCAACTTGCTTTAAAGATACAAGTAATAATTTAACTGCTATTTACACGGGATATGCTCAATATAATTCAAAAGTATTTTATCCAATAATAGGAAACAGCACAAGTGCTGCCAGATGGGGTTCTGAAAGCAATCGTTATCTAATGTTCTCAGGAACTTATGAAACCAATCCCAATTAATTAAATTAGACCGTAGCTAAGTCTTAAAACTAAGCACCATAAACCTGTTTTAATCGGAGATTAATCCTAAATGGCACTTACAGAATCAATCGAATACGACAAGATAGAAGTTGTCGGAGAATATAAAACGGTACAAGTCAGAAAAGCTTTAGTCGTTAAAAGAGATGGTGTACAAATTGCAAGAACTTTTACTAGATTTGTATTAGATCCAGGTGAACTTGATGGATCTAATAATTTAGTTGATAATCCACTAGACAAAGAACCTGATGGTGTGACTCCAATTGCAGATGAAGTCAAATCTGTATGTACAGCAGTTTGGACAACTACTGTGAAAAATGCATGGAAAGCAAAATTAATTGCTGATGACATTCAAGTTGGTGTTGGTACAGCATAGAAAAAACCGCACACTTGACACTTTGTAAAGTGTCATATATAATAGACAAGTAATCAATTTATTAAGAATGACTGACCAAGAAAATCATTTAAAGCAAGTTTTA
>Ga0209645_1001466_pt1 | contig 11807 bp, 7 predicted proteins | sample ETNvirenome_6_30_FD_184070 | JGI IMG/M metagenome (GOLD analysis project Ga0209645, IMG submission 184070) | Marine viral communities from the Pacific Ocean - ETNP_6_30 (SPAdes) (version 2) | ecosystem: Environmental > Aquatic > Marine > Oceanic | place: Pacific Ocean | collected 2013-06-19
GCCGTCAGTGCTAATCGTGCCCGTTGACCCCACAGCGGTTCCGGTCCCATCTTGACGCTGCCAAAGGCTTGGGTCATGGATGTCAATCTCGGTCCAGTCTCGGTATGGATTGCCACCACCGCCACCGCCACCACCGGATGCTGGAGTAGGGATTGTTCTGCTTGATGTAGGGCTGGGGATAGTCCGAGCCATTACTGCACCTTCTGAATATCAAGGCGACTAATGACCGCATTGTTAGTCGGGGCGTGAGTGTCAGGAGTAATAGAGAAGTAGAGGGTTCCAACACCGGGGCTTGTTTCAGCCACCTTGTAGAAGATGCTCTCTTCAGAATCAATAGAAGCAGCAGCAGAATAGGCCGCAACTACATCAGGGCCAGTGCCACCAGCACTTTCTCGAATCTCAACCGTCAAGGTTGTCGCGCTACCTGAAACCTTAGAGGCACGAACTCTCTTGATTATTCCGCGAGGAGGAACAGTCATAGCAATTTCTACCGTCGCTTCAACGTCGGATGCGGAGCCATCGCTTCTTGTGTAGATAGGGGCGCTTGTTAAGTTACTCATGGGTTCTCCAAGTGGTATCTATTTATACTGTTTACGGGTAAAGAAGTCCATTAGAAGGAAGTCTTCCTAAGTCCTTCCTGAATCTCTCTTGTGTACTGACGATCAAGCCTGTCAACAGCAGCGGCTGCATCTCGGTAAGAAGCAATGCTGCCACCAAGCCAGAACATGGGGCCACCTTCTGCTCCCTTGGCAAACTCAATGTCACCAGGCTCAAGACCAACAGAAGCAAACTGTCGAGGATAATCTCGGATGTTCCTGTTCAATCCAGTGACCAGCAGTCCAAGCTGGAAGAATCGGAACATGCGGTTGTCGTCCTCAGTTTCAAACATGTACTGGTTGCCTTGGTAGGTTCCAAAGTCTGCACGCATCTTGTCAGGTGCAACACGCTTGAGGTTGAAGAGATCAATCAACAAGTCACCAGCACCAAAGGTTTCAAACGCTGAGATGTACTCGATAGGCATGTAGCCATCAGGTGCATTCTTATCGCCATCCAACTCCATAATGCTGAAGAGTTGCTGAATACGAGGATCGCCCAGCAGATTCTCAGCACCGGCACGAATCACCTGGCCCGCACCAATCGAGTCTTGAAACTTAGAGTCAAACAGAAAACCACCGATGTTGGTCAGTGTTGCAAACGAGTCGGCAAACGGAATGCCTGGACCAAGAGACAATGAATGGAACTCTTTGAACTTCTCTCCGTACTGTCTCCAGAAACGAGTCTTGACCCAATCAGGTTCAAGCACCCACTCCTCCATGCTCTCACGCTGTGCATTCACAAAGTTCATCTGACGAGCCATGTTGTTGAGAGCACGACCGTCCCTCAAGAATGCACCCATCGTCTCAACCATCATGTTGTAGCGGAAGCCAAGGAAAGCCATGTGCTTGGCAAAGCGCTCACGGACAACAGCAGGTGTGGCACCGTAGTCAAGCAACGAGCTACGAGCCAAGGCAGCAGCAGAATCCACATCGAGTCCACGCTTCAACGCCTCAGCAAACACCGCTTCACGCTGTACGTTGTCCATTTCTTCAGCCACCATAGTCCAGACGTTGCGCTTGTCAGGACGTAGGTACTCAGCCCAACGTGCAGTAGACGGGGCATCACCGTCAATAAACCGGCTCATGCCTACAATGTTCTTGCCATCAGGACCAAGAGCAGTGGCGCGAAGGGTGTCTTGGTAAGAGTCAAAGCTGAACTCAAAGCTGACCTGAGAGAAGCGAATGTTCCTCTTAAGGATTTCTTCCTCGAACATCCCCTTGGTCCACACAGTGCCATCAGCGGCTGTGAACATGACAGTAGTCTCATCTCCCACATACATCATCTTCAACGGATCATAGGCCCTGTCACCAGGGATAAGGCCGGACCTGCGGAATGCTCTAACGAATGAGTTGGCCACCGCTGAAGGCGTCTTGAGTGCAACCGTCAGCATGTACTCAGGTGCAGTGATGGCTGTGATGAAGGGGTTTGTCAGTGCATTGGTGCCAAGGAAGCGAGTACCCGGCAGCGGGAATCCACCGAGAATGCCTGAGACAGTGGTCTTCTTGGTGACACCAAGGATCTCTTGAACAAAGTCAAAGGTGCCACGCTGTGATGGTCGCAGCCGTGAGACTTGATCAAGGATAGCACCACGCTTGTCTGGCTTTGCAAGCCCTCTTGCCATGTCAGAAAGACGAGAGTCATACCAAACAATGCCATCGCCAAACTTTACTTTTTGAAGATTGACGGGTAGGACTTTTGGCTTGCCGATGTAGGACCGTACACCAAGGGCCTCGAACTGTGCCCGCACCTTGTTCATGTTGATGTTGGCAACAGACTGCACAAATGCAGGGACAATTGAGCGCATAATCTCTTCAACACGATCAGGCTCTACCTTCTTGATAATGTCGCGAAGTCCCTTGATAGATGGATTGAGTGCATCAAAGATAGCTCGATCTGTACCAGCAACAGAGGCAACAGATTCCATTGCTGCTTCATAAATACGGTTAAGATCGTTCATGGTGGCAAGGTTGCCTTCCTTGAACAGATGGGTAACCACGGCATTGGCAATAGCCTGACGATGGGCTTTGTTCTCCAGTGCGGCAGACCTGACGTTAGAGGACAGCCTCTCAACAAGTTCACGCTCTAAGCCATTCTCAAGAGCCATCTGCTGAAACAGATCCACAACAGCGTTCTCATCTGCTCTTGTTGGTACAGTCAAGACGATGTTGGGGTAGCGTTCAATCAGTTCAGCAGCAGCATCGTCATACACCTTTGTTGCCATCTTCAAAGCAACATACGCACTGGCAGCAGCCGTCACGTTGTCTGTGTTTGTGATGCCAATCGACGCAAACTTCTGTGTCTTGAGGGCTGATTCTTCAAGAGCCCGTAATCCCTTTACGTCTTCAACAGGAACGGCTTCTCTTACTGCACGGATTGCTTGCCTAAAGCCTTGCAGGGTTACCTGTGCAGGAAGGTCTGCTGCTTTCAAGACGTTTGTAAGATCATCAGCACGACCAAAAAACTCAGTAAGATTCTTAGTTGGATCCGGCTGAAAGAAAATATCAACCATCTCTTCATAGGCTGCCAGTGAATCGTCACCCGCAACACCTTGGATGACTTGGTCAGCAGCCTTCTCTGGCTCCCCAGGATTTTTCTTTCTTGAATCCATGAATGCGTTTTCAGCATCACGCATAGTTTGGTTGAGACGATTGACTGTCTCTTGGTTCCAATCCCTAAGATACTTAGGAGTCTGTGCTGAGAATGCAGTAGGCGTAGGCCGGAATACTTTCTTGCTGTTCGGCTTACCTGTTCTGGAAACAACAAAGCGATAGTCACTGTCGCCACCAAAGAATGCACGGAAGCCACGAGCTTGGTCTTGAGCATAGCGTGCAACAGTAAACTGCCTTCCCCGTGTCAGTTGTTCTGCACGACCAGCAGCCAAGTCCATCGGGTCAGATACTGCAAAGCCACCAACAGGAATGTTCTCAAGAACAACCTCACGCTTTACTAAGCCATTGATGGTCCTGTAGTTCTTCTGCTCAACAAGCCCTGTCTTCTCAAGATCGTCGAGCACCTTGTTCATAGCGGGGGAGAACTCGTCACGACTAAAGGATCTGCGTGCAAGCTCGGCTACTTCTTTGCCATTGTCGTACTTGAAGAAGGCTTTTCCGTCCTTCATAAGGTGGTCGCCTTTGACCACCTTGGCAAGCTCCTTGTTGATCCGGCCCTGATTAGCCAGCCATGGGCCACGTCGAACAATAAGGTCAGGTGCAGCAATCACAAAGTTGTTTGGAATGTGGTTGGCTACAAGCTTTCGCAAGTCGTTCTGCATCACACCCTGAACAATGTTCAATGCCAGGATGTCATCAGGAATCGTTGGGTCTTTGAGTCTCAAGGCAACAGCGGCATTCTGCTCTGCAAGAAACACCTTGCCTGACTTGCTTTTCTCAAGATCATCAACTTTCTTTACAAACGCTGTGCCTTTCAAACCCTGGAGACTTCTCAACGTCTGAAGCGCACTCCAGCCTGCTTCCAGCGGAACCATCAATGGATTGGCGTCATCAATACCAGCAAACAACTTTCTAAAACTTGAGTAATCTTCAGCTTTTAGAGTCTTTGCAGCAAGGTCTGCTGCCATCTTGTCCACCATGTACTCAGGTGCTTCTACAGCACCACGTAGTGATGTTCTTGGTGGTGGCTCAAGACCAAGGTCTTCATAGGCTTGCCGCTTGAATGTGCGTAGAGCCAGTGCATCAGACACAGAATCGGTTGTGCTTGCCCATGCCCGTAGACCCTCGGCTACGTCGGCAGTCCTCTCAAGCCTTGCTGCTTCAGCAATGTTGCGAACAACAGTAGCAGATCCTGACGTTAGCTTTCTGCCTGCCTTGAACGGAAGAGATGCAGCCTGAAAGGGCACAACCACTTCAAGACCAAGACCAAACACCTCGTCCCAATAATGAGAAAGAACGCCTGCATTCTGTGCTGTACGAACAGACTGAAGGTTTCCAATATCAGTGTTCATCATCTCGCCACGAGAATGGGACAAAGCCAAGTCTCGAAAGATTGAACCGGTATTCATATTCTCATCGAGGTTGTACCCGTGACCTAAGAAGATGCCACTCAAGAAAGCAGCGCCTTTCTCAACAATATTGCCGTTAGCAAGCTGCTCTTCCTGCCACTGGGACAAGCGATACATAGGGTCGTCCCTGTCGTAAGGATCCCCTGTGTTTGGGTTCATGTCCCAAGTCGTTGCCCGTATAATCGGGTAGTAAATCCCACGAGGAATAAGGCCAATGTCTCTGACAATAGCGCTCAGCCACGTCTCTGCTACCTCGCCAGAGCCAGGGTCAAAGTCATGCCAGTTGCTGTAGAAAAAGCCACCAGCATAGGTGCCAAGCCCTGCTTCTCCCTTCTGAATGCGTTCGTGCATTCTACGAATAGCACCAGGCTTTGCCTGCGGTACAAGAGAGACACCATCTACCTCGACACGACCAAGGTCTTCAAAGACAAGCGGCACAATGTAGTCGTATGCTGCCTTGCCCTCTCCTTCAGCCTGCAAACGGATCTCACGCTCTTCTTCTCGGCTTAGTTCTGCATCTTCTGCCAAGCCACGCTGCTGAAGGATCTTGTTGCGTGCAGTGCGTTCGTAGTCACCACGCAAGTCATCCAGCTTTTCTTTCATCAAACGTGCAGACGTTTCTTCTACAAAGCTTGTGAAGGCTACTGAATCAAAATCATAATCAAGACCTTGCTCTTTTGCCAAGCGTCGAGCTTCAACTTTAGAGTCAATCACCACGCTTCTACGCAGTCTGTTGAGTTCGTCTTGAGGTAGACCCAGCGAGTCTACCTGTTGCTGCCTGCCAACGGTTACAATCTGAGGACCAAGAGAGCGCCGGAAAGCTGTAAACGCAGACTCAGCATTGCGAATGTCCTCGTCTCTTGTTCCAGAAACAATGTCTCCTTCTGCTGTTCTGCTGCGCCTACGCTCTGAACGCTGCTGTGCAACCTCTTGTGCTGCTCGCCTTCTTGCCTCGTCAGGCTCAATGCCCTCGTTGATCTGCAAGTCAATAGCAATGGCGTTCATGTTCTCGGCTTCTATGCGACCAATCTCAGACTCACGCATAGGTGGTCTACGAAAAGTTCTGGGGTCCATCTCAATGGTGCCTTGAGAAACAGACGGTTGTGGTTGCCCTAAGAAGTCCTGAGCAATCTGAAACGAGACATCGTTGCCCGCTCCATACTCTTGGTCATACTTCTCAATCAAACGCAAAGCTTCAGGTGGTAACCCAGCCCGAATGTCTTCTGGTATCGGATTGCCTTGCGACATTACTCTGTAAATCCAGAAAGGATGTTCTCTGTTCGTTCTTGCGAGGCTTGCTCTTCTTGAAGAAGACGGTCCATTTCATACCTGGCATCAAGCTCTTCTTGCATTTGGGTTTCGCTTACTTGCGGAAAACCAAGTGCTGCAAGGGCTAACATTTCTTGCCTGTTTCGTTCAATATCGCTAATCGTTGCGCCTTCTTGTTCTGCAATCAACAAATCTTCTGGAGTAATAGAAGGTCTAATAGCAGGCACTCCGGGTTGCGGCCTTTCAGCATCAAGCGGATTCAAAGACAAATGCCTTGCCAAACTAATACCAGTATTTCGTATGTTGTTGCTCCCTCCTGGGGCGTTGCTCTCCATAACGTCAATCAACTTAGACAAGAATGCTTGTTTAGCAAGGCCCTTGCGAATATGTGCACGAGAAGCATCTGGGTCTATCCCACTTGGAACAGTTCCATAAAAACGTTCATTTTCTGAGATCGTTTGAAGTTTTTTGACAACGTTAGGGCCGTATCTTGGATCAGAAATCAAAGCTTTGATTCTTTCTTGGTTTTCAGAATAAAGCCTTTTTTCACTTTCGCTTGCACTTTCTATTCTCTCAGAAACTGAAACTTTCGGACCTTCATTTCCATCATTTATGCCCGAGTAAGGAAAGATCTCAGAAGCATAACCCGCTTGAGCAATACGTTTGATCTCTTCAAGATCTCTCCGACTCAATCCATAAAGCACACTTGGTGTTCTTTGAGTTTCTTCAGGCGCAGACGGCTCCTCTTCAGGTGGTTTCTCTTCATTAGCCTTGCTTTCTTGTATGCCTCGTGCAGCATCAGGATCGGCAATGGCCTGCTGTTGCTCTTCAGGAGTAAGCTCAGGCTGATCAGTAGGCGGTGGTGGGAAGTCACCAGTTGCCTGCATGGTGTAGAACTCAAGGGCCTGACGCAGCATGTTCTCACGCTGTTGAGGCGTCATGTCTCCAGCACCCTCAAGCTGGTTCACCATGGCTCTTGCCTTGACTACAAAGTCCTCACTGTCCCTAAAGCCGTTGGCTTCCTTCATGGTGACGAGTTGTCCACCAATACCCCACAGATCATTGTTGACCCCAGGGGGAATGTTGTTGCCATGCTTTTGATAGGAAGACATGCCCTGACCCGTTGCCTGATACAGCAGACGAACATTGGGAGACAGTGATGCAAGGTACTGCTGCTGACGATCATTCTCAGCAACTCTTTGGTCTACCTGTTGAGCGTACTGTTCAGTCTCTTGGCGTTGCCTTCTAACCTGAGCACCATACTGAAAAGCGCCAAGAAGACCTCTGCCCGCAAACTCAATGCCCCTGCCAGGATCCACACGCTCAAGCATGCGCCTTTCTACCTCAGCCTCGGTGTCTGTAATCCGCTGCTGACGGGCTTGTTCAATCTGACGAAGCGTGTCCTGCTCACGAATAATAAGATTCTGAGCTTGGATTGCTGGCAGGAAATCATCAAGAGAAAATCCATCTCTCATCAACTCGTCAGAGATAACATCTCCTGCACGAGCACCAGCACCACGAGAACGAGACTCAATCTGCTGAGTCCTTGCTGTCTTCATGGTGTTTAGGGTCTGCTCATTGATCATCTGAGCAGGAACACCTGTAATCATGCTGACAGCTTCTCTCAGAACAGACTCGTCTACCATGCCACGGTTGGCTTCTTTGAGTGCTCGAAGCGCACCTACTGAGTAAGCAAGCTTGGCTTCATTATCTTCACCGCCAGCCTCAACACCGTATCCCTGACCGCTAACCAAGGCAGACGCAAACTTAGTCTGACCCATTAGCTGACGAACAATCTCACCAGCAGGGTTTCCTACAGTACTGCTGTCAGCAATGATTGCTGCCAAAGAGACTCCACTCTCAGCACCTGCACCCGCAGTAGCCTTGGCTGCACGTTCAACAGTCTTGTCAAACGCTGCTCCAACTACACCGCTTGCACGGCTGGATGCCCTACGAGCACGTCTGTCGGCTTGCGCCTGTGTTTTAGCACGATCAAGCAACAGCCTACGTTCTGCACGGTCTGCCTCACCACCAATCTGAACCCACCTTTGTTGATCATCCTGAAGAGAGCGAGCATAGTCTTCCAACGACTTGATGTATGCCTGCCTGTTTCCTTGCTCTTCAAGAATCAGCTTACGCAGTTCCTCCATTTCACGCTGCTGTGTTGCCTGAGTGGACTGCACATAGAAATCTACAAGTTGGTCTCGGTTGCTTGGCATTATCTTACGCCACCGTATGGAGGGAGGGCTAAAAGTCCAGCAGATTGTGCTGCTTGAAGATCATAAACATCTGCACCTACATTTTGTCGCTCAAGAAGAGCAGCAGTTAGAGGGTCAAGTTGAGATGTCAATCCAGGAATAGCGGTTTGAGCAGCAAGGGGCTGTGACCCAAACTGCACCGTAGGCGAAGATTGAATGTTCTGAATAGTTTGATTGCCGTAAGCTGAAAGACGGGCTTGCTCAGCCGCTGCTGCTACTGCATCTGCTCGTTCAGCACGTTTCTTTTTTTCTTGGTCTCGCATGTCTTCTGCTTGTTTTTGCAAGAAGGCCAACTCACGAGTTTGTTGAATCTGTGAAGCGCCTTGACCAAGGGCTTGCAGCATTGCCTCTCGTTCCTCTTGTTCTTTGACAAGCTGAAGGGCTTCTCTTTGTTCAAGCTCTTGACGTTGCCTTTCTCTTTCTTGGAGTTGTCTTAAGTCTTGAGCTTGTCTGAGATCTTCTGCTTCTTGACGCCTAATAGCGTCTTGCTCTTGGCGTTGCATTGCTTGAACACCAGCGCCAAGGTCTTGACCAGCCATAAGTGCAGCTTGTTGTTCTCGCTGTGCTCGTTGTTGTTGAGCCATAGCGCCAAACTCTTTAGCCATCTGCACGCTCATTTCTTGCTCAGTGTATCCCAACTGACCAAGCTCTTGTTTACGGCGCAACTCTTCAAGGCGCATACGCTGCTGCCTTTCTGCCTCGCTTTCTCCTGCTGCTGCTCCAGCAATAGCGCCTGCCCCAAGGCCAGCCACTAATCCAGCAGGACCAAAAGCAGAAGCACCCAAGGCTCCTGTACTTACTGCGCTTTGTGCTATTCGACTAAAGTTAGTTGACATGTTGTCCTACCTGTAAAACGCTTCAAGACTTACTGACCATTTAGTAAGAAAACTATACCTTGCACGGGTAAATCCACGAAGACTAAGTGTATGCTCCCCTGCTGCCAGGTTCTTAGCAATGTAGAAACCAGACCAAGTGTTTTGGTAATGAGGAAGAATCCTTAGATCTGCTGTTACGCCAGACGCATAATGAGCTTGCCAACACCGAGAACCTAAAACCTTAGTGTCATCAAGATAGATAAAAACTTGAGAAGCATAGTTTGATGCAAGTGTCGGCATTGCTGGTGTCACTGGATAAGCAGCAAACTGAAACATGACATCTGCTGGTGACCTGAGAAAAAAGTCAATCGTTGTGTCTGGATACGGACCCGTACTTGGGTCGCTTGGCCCACCACGGTCTGTATACCCATTACCAATAAACGAGTATTGGTCTGCATCTGCTGTTCTTGCACCGTTCAAACCACTGACAAACGAGTGCATGTTTACAATAGGGTTGTAGTGGCCTCGCATAATGTGCTTAGACTGAGCCCAGTTGTCAGCAGCAATGTCCGCAGCAACCACACCACCATCGACATAGTTTCGCATCTTGTCGAGATTGTCTTGCACGCCTTGACCAGCAGGGTTCGTAGCTAAGATAGCGCCTGCTGGCATGGTGACCGGTGTGTAAGCCATTAGCTGTCCCCCCTCATAATCACAGCACCAAGGTGCCCATTTCCCAATGTAATGTTGAAGTTAGAAGCACCAGATGCAGGAATGTCTAAGTAGGTGTTACCATACCTGCCTGTGCCCCACACGGGCGCATGAAAAACCCTGGTACTACTTGTAGAATCAAACTGATAAACCACTGGTCCGCGAGCATATAGCTTGATCTCATTGATGGTAATGTCAGCACCAGTGTGTACATAGTTCCAAGAACCATGAACTGTTCTTACCGGAAAACAATCGGTATCGAGATACCCTTCCATTGAACAGAAGGCTACAGAATCTACTTTTGTATTGGCTGTGTTGTTGAACGGAATCCCCGCAGGGGCAGTAATCGTGTTGTCTAAATCAGCTTCATTCGTAAGATTTGTAAACGATGCGGCTCCATTGATTTTCCACAAAGGGAAAAACAAGATCCCAATCGGGTCTGGTCTGTTGTTTAGACGACCACCCGCTTTAGGGCCTGCGGGACCATTAGAAGCGTAGCCAGGATCGTTGATCTTCTCTAAGAAAATATCAAAGTGAATGCGAATAAGGTCGCCTGCTTTTACAACAACACCCCCACCAGTAAGTCCTGACCAGTTTAGATGAAGGCCATCACCATGAGAAATGTAGAAAGCGCCTGTCCCATCTGTTGGCGTACTAACTGAATCAGTGTATGTGTTGGATGTAATCGAGGATGCACAGTTAGTTGTGTAGTCGGCATAAACGATAGGCTCTAAGCGACCACCAGGGTACGCATGTGGTGCAAGTTGCCGCTGGTCAATACCTTCTGATCTTACGTTCTCTTCATTGATAGAGCCAGTTGCTGTAGCTACAGCAGAAAACTTGTTGTTGGCATCAGTGCGGTTGGTGGTTTCACCAGCTTCAAAGTTAGTTGTGCTGATCGTACTCATTAGCGATACCTGTTGATTGCTGTAAGTTGACCACCATCATAGTAGAAAACTGGATCACTGATGGTGATAGGGTTGTTTCCTGTCGTGCTTGTAAAAGCAGAACAACGCCATCTAATCTCAATCTTATGACTTCCTGTAGATATAGGAAGATCTGTAACAAGATGAATCTGGCCTACATTTTGTAAGTGAACACCACTTCTAATAACTACAGCCCCATCCAACATAATCTGAAACTGTACGCTTCTTAGAAAGTTGCCGTTAGCATTTGAGTTTAGCGACCAATACCAACAGTTGAACTCAATATGAAGCATTCCTTCTTGGAACAAAGTTTCAATGTTGTATGCAGGGTTTGTCTTCCAGCTTCCAGAGTAGGTGTTGTGCGAAATAGCTTTTATGTCTTCAGTGATAATGTTTCCGCTTGCATCATCGTCGCACTTTAGTTGCAATGTAGAAGTGTCTTGAGCCCTAATGTTGGGTACAACAACGTACTTGACCATTGCATTAGAAGCCAACTCATCGTTAGATATGCTACCATTAGGCAGGTTCTCCCTATCTAATCCTCCGTTGATCTCACCTTTGAATGCGTTGAATGAGTTGTTGAACTCGTCAGCATCAAGGATGTTGCCACTACGGTGTTCACCTTCTGTCCACTTGAATGCCATTAGCGTTTGCCCTTGATGGTGTGGGTCTTGTTGGCTGCGAACTCCAGCGAGTACCCAACAAGAACCATGTCGTTGCTTGTCTCTACCTCAAAGGCAAAGAACGAGGCTGCACCCAGTGCAATCGGGTAACGAATCGTAGTGAAGAACGGGTCTTCCCACACAGCAGTGTCCCATACGCCCTTGCCAAACACACCCTGATCTACATGGTCCGCACGCTGCATCTTCTCACCAGAAGATGTTGTACCGTTGTAGTCGAAGTCTTTGTAGTAGGTAATGGGAATCGTGTTGTCGCCCTTGGTCATCACATGCAGGTAGACGTACTTGACGAACTTCTTCTGCGCTGCCTTGCCCATGTCCATCCAGTTGGACTTGTAAATGCTGGTGGGCGCAGCCCTTGGTGTAGCAGTGTCTCCACCGGTAACTGTGTATCCAGCCTGCCTAACTCTGGAGATGACAAACAAGCCAGTCTCCCAAGTGCTTGGAAAGCCTGACGGTTTTCCAGTATTGTGGCCAAACACAAGCTCACCATTCTGATCAGCGCAGATGCACCCTACTGGAAAGCCTGTACG
>Ga0209645_1001467_pt1 | contig 11793 bp, 10 predicted proteins | sample ETNvirenome_6_30_FD_184070 | JGI IMG/M metagenome (GOLD analysis project Ga0209645, IMG submission 184070) | Marine viral communities from the Pacific Ocean - ETNP_6_30 (SPAdes) (version 2) | ecosystem: Environmental > Aquatic > Marine > Oceanic | place: Pacific Ocean | collected 2013-06-19
AGAAACTAGTAGTAGCGACTGGGTAGAAGTTACATCATATAGCGATGATCAAAAAAGAAAGTTTTTAAGAACTAACAACTCTTCAGTAATAATACCAAATACATATTATAAGTTTAGAGTTGAATTTAAAGCTAGAAGCTACACGTTTGCTAACGCTGTATACATGTATTGGTCTAGTCAATCACATAGATCTCAAGTGCATGTTTGGAAAAAAAGATGCTCTGACGGAACTTGGATTCAGCATACTTCAGCAACTAACCTTATATCTTCTTGGCCTGGTCATGGTTGGGTTCCTTTCTCAAATATACCTTGGCACGAAACTAATACAACATCAACAGGTCATTTTACTCATATTAGAGTTGAGTTTATTCCTACTTGGATGCCCTACTCAGGATCAGGCACAGACTATTCTACAAGAAATATAAATATTTACGGCATGCAAATATGGGGTGGTTATCCTTCAGGAAGAAGAACACCTCATTATTATGATCAAAACGGAGAGTTTAACTTTTTAAAAGACGCTCATCTGCAAGATGGGAAATTTCTTAAGCTTGGAACTGGAAATGATTTAAAACTGTATCACGATGGTAGTAATAGTTATATACATGAAGATGGCTCTGGAGAATTAATATTATCATCTGTTAATTCTAACATAAGGCTTAAAAACAGCGCGGAAACAATGCTTTTAGCTACGCCTAACGGTGGTGTAGAATTATATAACAATGATGTAAAAAAGTTTGAAACAACGAGCGATGGCGCTACTGTTACTGGAAAGCTATCAACAACAGCAGGGCTTCAAGTAAGCGGAACAGGCTGGCAAAGTTACGGGCTAACAGTGTCATCAACAACGTCTAGCGGCGCTGTGATACACTTAAACAATACACAAAGAGCGTTTCAAATATCGTCAAGAGGTAACAGCTTAGATTTTAGAGATATAACAGCTGGTGATGCTAGAAGATTTTATATCAATAACACTGGTAAAGCTTTTTTTGAAGGAGACGTTAATGTTGCTGGTGATTTAACTTTTGACAATAATGATGACTATCTTAACACGAAAGCGTTTCAAAAATTTATAGCGACTACCGGTGATTACGACACTACAACTACAAGGGGTCTTTATAGATTTCAAGGAGGTTCAAACGGTCCTGCGGGAGGCACACACACTACAGGTCTCACTTTAACAGAAAACAGTGGTAATTATGGGTGGCAAATGGTTTCTCATAACAGCAGCAACAACAGTGAAGGATTGTATTATAGATATAGAAGTACTAGCTGGGGACCATGGCAAACAATAGTTACTAAGACATTTGGCGATAGTAGATATTTGCTAGATTCAGAAGTTACAAATTTAGCTCAAGTAAAAGCTTTTGACTCTAGTGATTATGCTACTGCTGCTCAAGGTACAAAGGCTGATACCGCTCATGGATGGGGTAATCATGCTAGTGCTGGTTATGGTACGTCAAACTTAGCTTTAGGTACAACATCAACAACCGCGCTAGCAGGCGATACTGTAACTATTACAACGGCTCAAGCAGCTATACTATCTAATCTAGCAAATTTACCAACAAGAGCTGGAGCTAGAGGTACTTTTTGGAACGATAGAGGTGTAGTTAAGGTGGCATAATATAAAAAGAAAATGGAATATGTAAGAAAAAATATAACAGGCACTGAGGAAGTAAGGGTAATTAGAGGTAGAGATTTAAACAAATCTGCTACTAAGATTAACGTAATTAATAAATGCTTAATTGTAAATACCTACACAGGAAATGTAACTGTAGATGCATATATAAAAGCAATAGACTACGCTGCAACTGAAAGAAAGTATGGACATACTGAAGGCGATAAAGTTGAAGAAGTTTTTTATATTATAAAACAAGCTGTTATACCTACAGGAGTGTCACTAGAATTATTTGATGAGCACCCTTGCACAGCAGATAATAGATATAGCTTTTTTATAAAGCTAAGCGGAGCAGCAGAAACTGCAGACGTGTTAATAAATTATGACTCTACAAATATATCAGGGTCTAGAACAGGAAGAAATCAATACTAAAAATTATGATACAAAATATGTTAGGAGGATTGTTTGGCAAAGTAGTTGAGAATGCGGAAGGTATACTCGATAAAGTCATTACAACAGACAAAGAAAGAGAGCAAGCTAAGTTTGAACTTAAGCGAATAATGCTAGAAGCAGAGCGTGAAGCCTTTGCAAAAGAGGTAGAAGACCGTAAATCTGCACGTGAAATGTACAAAGATGACGCAATTATACAGAAAGTTCTTGCATCTTTATTCACAATTGCTTATTTTGGCCTCACCTATGTCATGTTTAAATACTTCGTTATGAGCACTATTGATCTTAGTGACTATGAGATAGGGTTTATTTCTACAGTATTTGGAGCTATGTCAGCCAAGGTAAATACAATTGTTGACTTCTTCTTCGGTGGAAGTTCAAAGAAGAATCAAGACTCAGAGAAATAACCAATAACCAATATTATGACTAAAGATGAAATTAAAGCTTTTCTAAAAGAGAAGCCTGGCTACCTTAAAGAAGGAGCTGCTAGACTATCAGAAAAGCTAAATTGTAGCGTGGAAACTTGCAAACACGCATTGACGGAAGCAAGGATAGATGCAAAAGGATCTGACTTTGATCTGGATAACGTAAGTACTTCAGAGATAAGTGAGTTCAAACAGTTCTTAAAAGATAATGAAATAAAAGAAACAGATGTCAAGTCTGTTAAGTTCTGGCAAAACATGCAAGGGGACCATAGGTTCTCTGTTGTAGTCAAAGGAGAAGATGATCTAATGGCGCAAGCGAAAGCTGAAATAGAAGAGCTCTTAGAATCTTACAGCCCAAAGGTTGAAGCAGATTACAAACCAGTACAGGACGCAGTAGTATATGAGATCTCCTTACCAGATATTCACTATGGTAAGTATACTGGACAGACACTTGACGAAGCTGAGGAAGAGTATATGCAGACTGTAAAAGAGCTACTGAATAAAGCTAACGGTCTTAACATAGAAAGGATATTATTACCAATAGGTAATGATGGTCTAAACTCTGAGGGATATTCTCGTGCTACCACTAAAGGTACACCTCAGCAAGATTCAGCAGAATGGCAAGAAACGTTTGTAGGGTACTGTAGTTTAATGGTGCGAGCTATAAACTTTTTAGCGCAGTCTGCACCTGTAGATGTGGTTGTTATACAAGGTAACCATGACTATGAAAGAATGTTTTACTCAGGAGAATACTTGAGAGCGTTCTTTAAAAATGATGATAGAGTTACAATTGATAACAATTTTGATTCTAGAAAATATTATAAATACGGAGTTAACTTAATTATGTTTACACACGGAGACAAAGAGAAGCCTGCTGAGATGCCACTAATAATGGCAACTGAACAGCCTATACTATTTGCAGAGACTAAGTTTAGAGAAGTACACTGTGGACACAAGCATAAAGAAATGGTTAATGAGTATAGGGGAATAAAAGTAAGGTTTATACCTTCTATCTGTGCTAACGATGCTTGGCATAAGATGATGGGATATGAAGCTAAAAGAACAGGCCAAGCACATATATGGAGTAAAGAACGCGGATACGAAGGTTATTTACAAACTAACTTATAACAGATGACATTAAACGAGATTGCATATAATATTTTAAACTTAGTTCGAGGAGGTAGATCTAGCAACAACGAGCATATATCTACTAGTCAAATTAAGTTTAATGTTAAGTATTACAGAGCAATGCTTATCAGGAGAGATTTTGCTAGAAATGGCATGATCACTAGGCACCTGGAGCAAGACTTAGGCTGCTTAGAACTAATAAAAGTAGATGCTTCTAAATGCTGCAATCTTCCTGTAGAGTGTGCTGTGTATAGAACAAAAAAGAAATTACCTAGAAGTGTAAGATTTAACTTTAGAGATGCTATTACGCATGTAAGTGACGTTACAGGACTAGGTACAATACCTATGGTAGAATCACATACGGTACAATGGTTGCCATATGAGAAGTATACTGCAGGTAAATATAAAGCATATATGATTGAAGACTACATGTATATATATAATGCAGATGGTCTTGGTTATATTAACGTTAGAGGAATATTTGAAGACCCAGAAGATGTTGCTCTATTTGATTGTGATGGCTCTGATTGCTACGACGATGACATGGACTTTCCAATACCTATGGATATGTTACAGACTATTACGCAAGGCATTATGAGCGGAGAGCTTATGCTTTTATCAGGATCAATAAATGACACAACTAACGATACGTTGCAAGACCAGGGTCGTCCTGCAGCGCCTAAACAATAATTATAATTATGAAAAAGAAAATGATGTACGGTGGTACAAAAAAGAAAGTAAAAAAAGGTAGCGGCGGCATGAAGTATATGAAGGCCGGCGGAGCTAAGCCTGACTATATAGATATAGATGGAGATGGTAACAAAACTGAATCTATGAAAGAAGCAGCTAAATCTAAAAAGAAGAAGTTTCAAACTGGAGGAATGTTAGCTGATGTTAACATTAAAGATGTTAGAAAAGCAAAAAGAACTAGACGTAAAGGTGAAAGAGGCATGAAAAGAGACGATGCTAAAAGAGCCAGAATTGCTAAAAGAGAAGAAAACAAAGCTACAAGAGCTAGCAATAAAGCCTCTAGAAAAGTTAAAGCAGGCAGCAGAAAACTTTTAGCTGGACAACAAGCTTTAGCTCAAGGTAAATTAAAGAAGGCTGCTAGAAAAACTAGAAAAGTTAGTAAAAAACTAGACTCGGCTAAAACTGCTCTAAACATGAAGCGTATGGGCGGCTTTTTAGAAATGCCTGTATTTGATTTAGATAGAGACTAAATGCAACATACAATCTCACACATATATAATGACTACGCTACTAGAGATGATAGTGTGTCAAAGCAAACTTTTGTTGATATATGCAGTGAGTTTAACATTATGATTATTGATTACATTCTAGATGGTAAAGAGTTTAATATGGGTAGTAACCTATCAACTCTTTCCATCGTAAGAATGGAGCGTGATCCTAGATCTCCTGCAATAGACTGGGGAGAATCTAATAAATATAAAGCTGAGCTTATTGAAAAAGGAGAAGAGCTTTATAATAAAGAAACTGACCAAGGTATCAAGTGGCAACTTTACTATACTGATAAAGAGTATCTAAAGTACTACTGGAGAAAAGGTAAGTGCAAGGTTAAAAACAAATCTGTCTATAGGTTTGATGCCACAAGAGGTATAAAAGGAAACAAAGGTAAACTCAAGCTAATAGACGAGCTTGATTATTTAAAGTTTAAAAAGAATTAGAATGGCAAAAGATGCATGTTATAGTAAAGTAAAAGCACGATACTCAGTATGGCCTTCAGCTTATGCTAGTGGTGCTTTAGCTAAGTGCCGTAAAGTAGGTGCAGCTAACTGGGGTAATAAAAGTAAAAAGCAAGACGGCGGACTAGCTCGTAGTATTATGTCAGATAGATATAGTATGGGCGGACTTAGAAAGAAAAGGTAATGGGTGTAAGAAAAACTGCTAAAGGACTAGCTCTTAAAAGATGGTTCAAAGAAAAATGGACTACTCCTTCAGGTAATACAGATTACTCTAAAGGAGAAAATACATTTAGACCTACTAAAAAGATAAGCAAGAAAACGCCTAAGACTTGGAGTGAGTTAAGTGATGCTGAAAAAGCTGCCGCTAAGAAAGAGAAAAATACTAAAGGCAGAGTTAGTAAATATAAGTCAGGAGGAGCCTGGACAAGAAAAGAAGGTAAGAATCCTAGTGGAGGACTTAACGCTAAAGGTAGAGCATCTTTAAGAGCTCAAGGACAAGACATAAAAGCTCCTAGTAAAAAGAAAGGTAATAAAAGACGTTCTAGTTTCTGTAGTAGAATGTGCGGCATGAAAGCTAAGCGTACAGGAGCTAAGGGTCAAAGAGACCCACAATCAAGAATTAACAAATCACTACGCGCATGGAATTGCGGTAGTTGTAGTAACTGGAGATAAATATGGCAGTATATAAAAACATATCAAGTAAAATGATTATTAGAAAGGTTATGCGTGACCTTAAACCTAATAATGCAGAATGGATTGATGACAGTATTGAATGGATAGGTGAAGCTCTAGAACACATAGGAGCTGCATCACAACTATGTCAAAAGCAATGCGTTATTGATATAAAGGATCATAAAGGATGTTTACCTGGAGATCTATACTTTATTAATCAAGTAGCTGTCAGCTCTAGTGTAACACCATCTACAAGAGACGAGCTAGATACTCTTACCGCACAAGTAAGAGACTTAAGAGCAGACATAGCAGAATATAATAGAACGTTAGAAGAAGAAGTAGCTAACAGTTCTACAATAACAGAGACTGTTGTAGATAGATACGACACACAATATAAAGCAAACGTAGCAGAGCTTAGAGAACTAATTAGTAGGATAACGGTTTTAGAGGGAATCTATTTCAATACTAGTAATGGGGGTGCAGGCCTAGAGCCTTTGAGTTATAGTGCCAGCACTTTCCATAAGTCTATGCACTGCGACAATTGCGTAAACGAGTTTTCAAACCACAAGGAGAGTTATATTGTAAACTGTGATTACATAAAGACATCATTCCCAACAGGAAAGATATGCTTAAGTTACACAGCGTTTCCAATAGATGAGGATTGCTATCCTATGGTTCCAGATGACATAAGCTACAAAGAAGCTATGTTCTGGTACATATATAAGCAAATGTTATTAGGCGGGTATGATAAGCCTAACAACAAGATTGACTATAACTTTGCAGATCAAAAGTGGAGATACTACTGTACTCAAGCTAGGAACGCTGCAAACTATCCAGACATAGATAGATATGAATCCTACATGAATCAGTGGGTACGTCTTGTACCAGATATTAATCGTCACGCTGCATTCTTTGAAACACTTAACGATAGAGAAACACTGTATAGAAGCTAATGGCTAAATTTGTAAAAGGATTAAATAAAGACGCAGGTCACGTAGATCAACCAGAAGGATCATATAGATACGCTAAGAACATTCTATCTAATGAGACTGCAGGGGCAATATCTAATGAGCCAGGTACAACTCAGAAAGATAATATAGGAGGTGGTTATAAGGTTATTGGAACTATTGAAACTACTACAGACTTAGTAATAATATTTGCAGTAGATAATAATGGAGCTTCTAAGATACTTGAATATAATGTATCAACTGATAATGTTACTGCTGTTTTACAAACTACTGCAGGAGCTGTTCCTGGGGGCAATGACTTTGACTTAAAGTTTAGTATAAACTATCCTATTGAAGGTACATATAAGATTGATCCAGATGGTAACTTAATTGTATACTGGACAGACAATCTTAATCCTCCTAGAAGTTTAAATGTTACTAGACAACAGACTAGTCCTAATAATCAAATATACGGAGTTAATCCAGCAGCATCTCCTAATAAAAATTACATAGACAGACTTAACTTATTTCCACATGCCGGCCCAGTGCCTAGCATTACTTTTAGCGAGATTGCTGAGGGTGGGGCACTGAAGTCAGGTGTGTATTACTTGTTCTTAGCATACGTAGATGAAAACTTTACACAGACTAACTATGTATCTTATTCTTTAGGTGTTCCTATTGTAGAAGACACAGAGTCTGTATTACCTATAGAAAGATACGACGGAGCTCCAGCTGATACACAAACAGGTAAGTCTATTGTATGGGAAGCTAGTAATCTTAACACAGACTATGAATATCTACGACCTATAGTAGTAGCTAGAGTAGGAGGAGTAGAAAGAGCATATAAGTTAAATGACTTAGATATAGCAGGTCCATCTAGAACTATAGTATTCTCATTACTAGAGGGCTATGAAGAGTCTTCAGTAGAAGAAGCAATTGTAGATACTGTAGCATACGATACTGCAAAGACTATTACACAACTAGATAGCATACTATATCTAGGTAACCTATCAGGAAGTAAAGATATAGGATACCAAAAGCATGCAAACTTTATTAAGCTAGAGACTGTAACAAGTGAGCTTGAGCTTTTTGATCCGTATGACATTTCTTCGGACAATCTTATGTATGGTTTCTTAGATACACAAGCACCATATGCAGATAAAGAACAAGGCTACAGAGGTATTAACAATTTAGCAAGCTCTCCATTAAATAAAAAGGGATACATGCGTGATGAAGTATACGCATTTTACATAGCCTTTATACTTAATGATGGTAGCATGTCATATGCATATCACATACCGGGCAGAGAGGAGCTTACCAATGTGAATGAAGCAGATGTCACTAAAAAGGGATTTAGTACAACTCTTCCTGCTCTTGTTAATGAAACACAAGATGTTACAATAGGAGTAGATTTAGAGCTAAATAAAATGACACAGGGAGCAGGTAAAGCATTTCATTTCTATGACTTTGCAAATGCTACTCCTTATAAAACAAACTTTTGGCAGAATAAAAACGAACTGTATCCTAACACAGATGACTATAAAGTATTTGACGGTATAACAGAAGTTGTAGCAGATAATCTTCAGGGATCAAATGTTAGACATCATAGAATGCCTACCAATGCTACGTTTCCTGCAATAAAACTAGATGCAGACGAAGAGTTTGAAGTAAATACTACTACAACATCAACAACTTATTATATAGCTGTTGGAGATGGTCCCGGCAGTGGAGGTCAAAATCTTGGTAATGTTATAAATGGAGCTGATCCACAAGAAGTTTTAACTATGATGTCTGATGCGTTTACTTCAGAAATATATACTACTGCAGGTAATAATAGCTCTTACAATGACAACTTTGAAGATAATATTATTCCTTTTTATGGTCCTACAAATACGTGGGTATACGATGAAGATCCTCCAATAGACCAGGCTGGATATTTTATATGGACTAGGGGAGATGGCAATTTTTCTAGTGATGGAGGAGGAACTTCTTCAGTAGATGATATTAATTCTGATGGAATAAGAATTGAGCAGTTTGGAGATTATCCAAATAATAACCTAGATGCTATTGAGTATGCACTGTTTGTTTGGAAAACGACAATTAATGAAGTTCAAACTTCAGGTAGTATTAGTAATAAGGTAGACGCGCTAGGCGTTAAACTTAGCGACATAAAAATACCTAAAACTATTGCAGATAAAGTACAAGGTTTTAGAATATACTACGCAGAAAGAAATCACAACAATAGAAGAATACTTGGTCAAGATGTTATTAAAAGTATGCCTAATCTAAATGAAATAGATTTAGGAGGATGCGGAGACTCAGGAGGAAGTACTGCTAGTGAGGACTTTATATTATCTCCTGGAACTTTATATAATACAGATGAAGTTTCAGAAGCTACCTTTCATGACTTCTATTTATTAAACGCAGACGGAGGTCAAAGAAAAAGTTTAGTACCTGCTACGCACACAACTCACGAGTATAGTACAACTTTCTTTCCTTTTAAAGGTCCAGGACATGACTATGAAGAAACATCAGATTCTGATTGTCTAGATCCTGATAGTTATGTTACTTTTCATATGAGTAGAAGTTTTGCACCACCAGGACCAGCTGAACTATTTATGCACTACCCTCTAAGAGAGAAGTGTAAAACATATCTTAATGGAGATTCTATATATGATGGTAGAAGTCTAGGATTTGGTAAAAGAGTATATAACTTAGGAGGAGAGTCTTCTGTTTTGCTAGGCTATAACTTAAATAGACTCCCTAATTTAGCTGCTTGGCCTGGAGCTCCGGCAGTTGGGTGGAATGATCTAACAAGTCCTGGTCAGGGGTTTGAATACCTTAGTATAGGACCTCCTGTACTACAATTACATAACTTACAAGCATTTAAAACAGACATGTATCTATCGTATGATACCCAAGAGTTAATATGGACAGGTTTTGAAGTTGTAGGAGATGATTTAGCAAACTATACACTAGAAGAAGATGGAACGTCTACAGTTGCTGCGCCAGGAGCTCACACTACAGGAGATATATATGGAGGAGATACATTTATATGTAGACACGGCTATCGTATAACACACAGGCCTGAATATGAAAACACAGATCCTAAAGATGTTAAAAATTTAATATCTGTTATCTGCGAGTCTACAGATAATATAAACTTTAGACACGAAGAGACTATAGATTCTACATATTTCCCAGGCAGCCCTGCAAAGAAGTTATTAGACATGAAAGCTAATATCGACTTGACAGACGTAGATAACATGAAGTACAATAAGGATTACTCTTTAGGTGTAGCTGATGTTAAACCACCAGTACCATATCCTTTACGAGAGTCTGACCCTACAGTATTTGAAACAAGAGTACAAAGGTCTGCTAAAGCTGACAATACAAGCCTTATAGATAACTATCGTGTACACTTAGCTTTACAGTTTAAAGATTTACCTAGAGACAGAGGAAGTCTGTGGAAGCTAGTATCACTAAATAACTTACTATACTTACACACAGAAGATAGTTTGTTTAGAACTAAAGGTAAGCAGTCTTTACAGCTGTCTGATGGTACAGAATCTTTTGTAGGTAGTGGTGATATATTTACGCAAGATCCAGACGAGATCATACAAACTAAGTTTGGGTACGGTGGTACACAATCGCAGTGGGTATCTATTGTAACTAAGCACGGATACTTCTGCATGGACTATAGAAATAGAAAAGTCTTCTTAATGAAAGATCAGCTGTATGACATAGGTAAGCAAGGAATGGAGAGTTGGTTCCAAGATAATATTCCGTTTACACTAGAGCAATATGGAATGCCTGGTTCTGTAGATAACCCCATAGCAGGTGTAGGATTCCATGCTACATACGACGAAAAGTATGATAGGCTTGTATTAACTAAAAGAGATTTAATACCTACACAAGCGTTTATAGATTTGTTTCTTGTAACTGTAACTGATAATATAGAAGACTGGAAGATAGTTTGGAGTGATGAGCATAACTCATTTATAAAAACTAGACAAGTTAGTGTAGATGTATCTAGCGGAGAACATGGAAGCGAGTCTGTATACCAACTTGTAACAGAGATTGAAGTTATAGATTGGGCAGCTGACTCTTACTTTACTCAGTCAGGTTGGACAGTGTCATATGACGTAGAGATGAATGTGTGGGTTTCTTTCCATGACTATGTACCTTACAAGTATTCTAGAGCAAAAGATACTATGGTGTCCTTTGCGCCTTCATACAGTCCAATTATATGGTGGCATGATGCTGAGCTCAATAGAGGAAGATTCTATAACGTAGACTATCCAACAGAGTTTGAGTTTGTATATAATGCAGGTAAAGATCTAGATAAGGTATTCTACAGCTTTAACTATATGGTAGACGTGTTTAATGACTTTGGAGCATTAGTACATGACCATGGCTTTGATAGTTTCTATGTATACAATACTCATCAAATATCAGGAGAACGAGAGATAGAGTATATGATAAACACGAGACGTGTTGGTAACGAATGGAAGATAAACAAGTTCAGAGACTTAGCGCTTTTACAACAAACTGCAGTAGGCCCATTTGCAGGATCTAACTTTGGTGTGCCTGGAGCAAGTGTTGCAGGAACTACCCTTACAAGTGTAGAGACTACGACTCCAAATACGATGTTTTCTGTTACAGGTATGAACGAAACTATAAATCCTTTGTTTATAAACCTTGCAAAAAGCTGGGACAAGCAGCGTAAGTTCTCCGATAAGTGGTTAGGAATACGATTAAAATATAGTAATTCTAACAAAAAATTAATAAATTTGTATTCCACCGACGTGGCTGCAAAAAAATTCTATAGATAATTATGGGTAAATTAA
>Ga0209645_1001468_pt1 | contig 11774 bp, 22 predicted proteins | sample ETNvirenome_6_30_FD_184070 | JGI IMG/M metagenome (GOLD analysis project Ga0209645, IMG submission 184070) | Marine viral communities from the Pacific Ocean - ETNP_6_30 (SPAdes) (version 2) | ecosystem: Environmental > Aquatic > Marine > Oceanic | place: Pacific Ocean | collected 2013-06-19
AATACATGTTTAAAGCTTCAGCTGGGTTGTAATTTGTTCCATTACCTAAATCAACTTCTGCTAAACCGTCCATATCTAAGAAAACACCATCAGGTACTAACCTAGACATTACTTGTTGTAGCTTAAGATGCGTTAGCTGTATCATATCAGCAAATCCAGTTATTTTGCCAACTAATGATTCAATACGACCTTTATAAATTCTTGGTGCAGATATACAATAATTCATTTTAACTCTTGTTGTATCAGCAGTTGGCCTAGTCATGTTTTCAGCAAGCTTCCACTCTAACATGTAATTATTACCTAAAACTTTCGCTCCTGTATATAATACTTCAATTGTTCTAGTTACAACATCATAATTATCACTAGGTGGTGGATTAAAACCATCGGGCTTTACTAAAGCTTTTTCAAGACCTTGATCTGTTTTCTTTATTTTAAATACTTGATTATGATATGTTTTGTATTCAAAGTACATTACTTGTACTGTATTCTCGTCATAATTACCCCAACCTGTTATATATTGAGAATTACCAGGCATTTGTTGTATTTTAATCAACTCTTCTTCTGGAATGTCAGGATATTGCTTTTTTAATTCAGGTATCGTAATAGACTTTACTTCACCTACGTAATATATATCTTCAAAATTAGGATCTTCTGTATATGAATAAACCATATAAGAAGGATCAACATAGTCTATTGTTATTCCTTCAGTTTTGTTAAATTGTGTTTTACTTGCTGCAATTCCTAAAACGGTAAGATCGTAAGCTAGTCTACGCTTTGTTTCTTCATATTTATTTACTGATAAAACGTTATTAATAACTTCTTCTTCTGCAATTTCAACCTGCTGTTTAAAGTTCATTTGCATATAAAGATCTAATTCTTCTTTACTAGCAGGTAATTCTTCTGGATTAGAAGTATTAAATATATCTACATTAAGGTTTTCTTTAAATTCAGTAAGAACTGGTTTTAAATTTATATCTCTTAAAACAGCTTCAGCATATTTTGTTTTTTCTTGTACAGAATAAGGGTCTTGTGCAACTGTACTTATTTGATAGCCTTTATCTGACATGCCATTTACAACTATGTCAACAAACTTTGATATAACATTAACAGGCTTCCAGTCTAAGTTTAAATAAGATAAGTCACCATTAATTGACATTTCGTCTTTATACTTAGCTATTGATTGCTCTCCTCTTGCATATAATCTTAATTGATGAAAATTGCTATAAGCTTGAGCGTATCTGTTTCCTGATCTTCCTTCTTGAAACCATTCTCCTTCAATAGCTCTTCCTACTTGTATACCGTAGTCTAAGCTTGCTTTTTCTTCATTGCTAACCACTTGGCTAGGAAAAGAGCTATTTGTGTTAGTTTCGATTCTCATTTATTTAAGTATTTTTGAAATGTTTCCACTATTGTTATATCTTTTAATCCCTAAATCTATAGACTTGCGTTCTTTTTTTGCAATAGGTATATATCTATTCTTATTACAAGCCATTAAAGCTAATCCAGAACTTATAGATGCATCATGCTTTGTTCTATTATTAACATTAAACTTAGCCCAATCATTTAAGGTCCTTTGAAAATACATATCTCCGTATCCAGTTTCCAGTATACCAACATGTGTATTTATATATGTTTCTATAGCAGCTGCGTGAGCTTGCTTAATATCTTCGCTGGTATTTGGTATACCACCTATTTCTCTTTCTGTGGCTGATAGTTTGTTCCAAACTTTATCTGGCCTGTTCATTGAGTAACCTCTATAACCTCTTCTTTTAAAATGATATAAAAGTCTTGGTTTATTATTCTCTGCTAATATAGGCATACCGTAAAAAACACAAGCCATTAAAACGTCTTCAAAGAATATTTCTGCAGTTTGTGGCCTAGCTATGTATTCTAAAAAAAACTGATTAGGTGGTGCATCTTCCATACTAAACTTAGTAAGTCCATGTAAAGCCCCATTAGAACCTCTACCATCTACAGTTCCTGATATGTCATAGCTATCACAACCAAAAGCTCCCATGTGCTCATTACCAGGGTGTTTACTACCGTTTTTTACAATTACTCTATTTTGCAAATGTATAGGCGGTACCCACGATATGTTAAACCTTCCATCTTTATTAGGAACAAAAATTACTCTTGTGTCTTGAGTAGCATTTTCCCACTGAAAGCTTCCAACTGTTACAAGTGACTGGTTGTTCAAGTCTACATTGTAATCTATTTGCTCATATATTTTAGTTAGGTTAAATAAAGACTCTTTTGCTTCGTCTCTAAAAGCATGTTCCTCTGTTCTTGGAAACTGCCTGTAATATTCGTTTAACCCGTCTTGATCTTGCTTTAATCCTTCTACTTCGTTATTCCAGTGATCTATAACACCTTGCGTTATCTTTTCACCAAAGTTGTCATCAACTGGTTCTTCTGGTGTGTCAAATACTGGATGACCGTATTTATCTATAAAACCTTCATAGTTCCACTCCATTGGTATAAATAAAGAATACAAGCCTGAGCTTGTTTGACCATTAGCGTTTCTTTTTTCTACATCTGAATTGTAGTATATCTTTTTGAAGTTTTCACCTCCTTTATCTAAAGAGTTTGATGTTGAACCCATCATACACTTACCTATTATCCTGCTACCTAATCTTAAACACGTTTTAGTAATTCTCCAATTATTCAATATGTTGGTAGGCTTTTCCCATTTACCTGATTCGTCGTGGATTAAAAGCTTTAGCTTTTCACCATCATAAGAGTTATCACCTGTGTTTTTCCAGTCTATGGTTGTATCAAGTCCGGATATTTCTTTAAGCTTTTCGTTATTGTCCAGCTTTTTTCTTGTGAACTTTGTCGCTGGTACTCTATAAGCCAGTTCCGTTTTTGGCCGATCCATTCCATCTTGTATTGGTTTAAAAAAGAACGGGTAGTTAACTGATATTGGAACAACTTTATCAGTGAACATTTTTTTAGCATCTGGTCCTGACTTTGATAATATACCAAATCTGGAGTCTGTCGATATTGTTGCAGCGTTGACTGTTTCACCTGATGCCATAAATGAGAATCCACTCCGTCTATTTTTAAGGTAGCACATGCCATAGCTTCTTCTATCGGCCCTACAAGCTTCCCAGAATATGTAGAACAATCTGTTCGATTCACGAAAATTGGGGTGGCCAACGTCAATCTTACTCCACTGCAAGTACATATAGTGAGTACCAGTAATATATGTAGGCTTATCTTTGTTAATAAACCAAAAGCCTTCTTCGCGTTTTTTAAATTCATCATCTATGTAACCGTACCATTTTTCTTTAAACTCACTAGGATATTCTTCCCAGTCAAATACAGATTTTATTTTGTTTAACTCTTTAGGATATTCTGAGTATTCCCAAGTATTACTATCAAAAACATGAGGCTTTTCTTCTTTTGGTAGAGCTATTTTCAAACCTTGTATCTCGTATATTTCACCGATCTTACCTGTTTTACTTATTATAACTACATCATGTTCTTCATTGTAACCGTATTCCCATTTAGCATACCTATTAGTTCTTTTTAAAACTTTAGGTTTTATATGGTTATCTAGTATTTTATATAAAGTTTGCTGATACATTACTTAGATCTTCCTTCAGCAAAGCCTTTAAAAGTTTTTTCTTTTGTTACTTCTTTAGGCTTTTCGTTTAACATATCTTCTTCTTCTTGTATTCTTGTAAGAATTTCAAAAGCATCAAATATTGCTAACTTTTTTGTAGCGGCAGCGTTTTTAAGTCTGTCAGCTGATATATCGTCTCCTGAGTCAACAATCTTTTCTTGCGCTACCTTTATTAATTCTTCAACTGCTTTTCGCCCAGCTCGGATTATACTCAATTTCGTTTCCTTGTTGCTCATACTTAATTACAATATCATTTGATTTCATACAATATAATCGCTCTCCGTCTATGAAAAATTCATACTCACCGTCTGGTGTATAACCAACCATATCTCCTGGAGTGATTTTAAGAGCTTCTAAGGAACTATTACCGTATTTTAATATACCAACAAGCTCGCGTTCTTTATCTAACGTTAGATCGTTATCACTTAAAAGTGGTTTTACAAAACATCTATTGTTAAATGTGTTCCAATTTTTTTTGTTTTTGTACATATAGACCTGGTCCATTGCAACAAAATATAGGTTTTCTGTAAACTTTGATCTACTTGTTTTTTGCTTACCTCTTATATCTCTAAATGTTCTAAAAACATTATGGTGTATTACTATAGTATCACCTTCAGATATTTTTGTTTTATAAGCAAGTGGTGTTGAAATAACTTTAGCCATATTACTAACTGCTCTAAAATTATCTAAATCAGCATTAGTTACAAGGCTTTTGTCACCCACTTTTATTTCATTATTGTATTGAGTGTTTAATGGCTCTACAATAAAATCAAACAAGCTTTTCATTTAGTATTCTAAATCATACTCTATTGACACAGCCATATTGCAGTTGAACTTTTTCCAAGGTATTACCTCATCTCTTTTCTTGATGTGGATACTATATGAATCGCTTTTCTCGTCATGTAGTATATGGGAGATTTCGTGTCCCCCATATACCTGTTGACCAACTGCGTAGTGCATTGCATCGTTTTTATAATCAGAACCTATACTTATTTTTCTGATTATATTAGTCATTGTCTTCCTCAGGAATTAGCTCGTAAGATCCATCTTTTAAATCGATGTTAACCTTACCGTATTTTTCTTCAAGTTCCTTTTTAATAACTTCCATTTGCTCAGACTCTTTAGCGAACATTGTTACTAGGTCTGCTTTACGCAGCTCGCCAGCACCAATCTCTCCTTGGATCTGTACCATTTTGTTATTAAGCTCAGTAACTTGCTTAAGCTCTTCCGGGGTTATTTTGCTATTTTCTTCCATTTGATTTAATTTAATTGTTTTCATTTGTTTTTATTATTACCTATATTTTTACCTTTTTCCCACGTTCTACCAACAAAGTACGCACCGTACACAGTTACTAGTAATGATTGAAAGATAGGTATATAAGTCGGTTCTATTGTGAAACCACCTATGTTACCATCAAAGAAAGCACACAATGTAAAGATAACTGTTAAATACACAATAATCAATGGTCTTATGTTTTTTGATAAAAAGCTATCAGACTTCATATCAGACTCCCATCTTTTGGTAACTTGTTGTTGAGCTTCACTATCTGCTTTTAAAAGTATTTCTTTAATAGCTTTTTGAGCATTTAGCTTCTCTTCTTTTGATGTTGTTAAATTATCTAGCACTTCGCCAACTTGCTTGACTACGCCACCACTTAACAATTGTAATAACTTACTCATGCTGTTTTATTATATGCTTCTTTTTCCCAAGGTAAATTTTTAGCTCCTTCAACCATTGTAGCTCTAGAGTATTTTTTACCTTTCCAATAAACATAATTATTATCATAATTAAGATCTCCTCTTTCCATTTGGTCAAGATGAACTTTTTCATGAGCAATAGCTCTTTTTTTGTCTTTTGCAGACAAGTCTTTGTCTATTAAAATAGAGCCGTTATTATTAGCCTCTCCCATTACGCCTTTTTCAAGATCCCTCTCGTATATAGGTGTATTGCAAGTGCAAATAGGTGACTCCATTTTAAAAGCCATATTACTTCTTCTTTTTGTAAAGTTTAGCTGGAGACTTCATCATTTTAAGAGCAGAGTGCTTAGACATCCAAGATCCACCCATTTTCATCGGTGACTTTTCAGCCATTTCCATTGGAGATTTACCAGCCATTTTAGCAGGAGACTTCATCATTTTAGCAGCAGCTCTTTCGTCTACCGGCATATCCATCATAAGATCTTTTTTCTCTTGAGCAGCTGATTCTAGCTTCATTGGAGATTTAGCCATTTTGTTTGGTGATTTCATAATTGTTTTTAATTTTTATTATTTATTTATCGCGTTTGTAATCTTTATCTGCATGGTGCAGTTGAGTTTTTGTATCATAGATTAATTCTCTATCGTGAATCATCTCTTGCTTAGCTCCTTTATCACCAGCTTTATATTTTTTATCAGCTCTGTGAAGTTGGCCCTTAGCGTCATAAATAAGTTCTCTATCGTGAACCATTTCCATTTTTCGTGAATGACGAGCATTACCCGAGTATTCACCATAGTGTCCTTCTTCCATATTTATTATTTTACCATTTAACTTTATCAGCCCAATAAGCAGCTGACATTTTACCTTTAGCTATATTTTTTCTATGTCTAGACTTAAAGGATTTTCTTTTTGCTTTCATTTTTGCAGACTCTCCGGCTTTAGGTTTACCAGCAGTGCTAGCACCTTGTTCGCCAAAGCGTATAATCTTTTCTTTACCATTAGAACACGCTTTTACAACGTGAGACTTTTTAGGATGTGAAGGTGTTTTCTTTGGCTTATTGCAAGCCATATTTTTCTTTACTAATCTTACTGACATAATATATTATTCACCACAGGGTTTACCTGTTTTAACATTTACCCAATTTTCTTTTTCAAACCAGTCTCTAAGTGTAGCACCTTTTTTTCTAGCGCCTTTAACATTAGTAGAACTTGATCTTTTATATTTACCAGATCTACCAGCTGATTCTTTAGCTCTTATAACTTTATCTTTTTCAGCTTTACTCATGCCTCTAACTTTGGCTAATGGTAAACATACTTTTTTGGTGCCTCCACCTTTTACTTTACTTTTTGGCATCACCTAATCTTTTCATTGCTTTATTTCTAGCACATTTCATTTTAGCAGCATAGCTAGGATTCTTTTTTCTATTAAAAACAATTTGCTGGTTTAAACTACCAACAATTGCTTTTTTATTACCCTTACGTGACTTAATTAACCAAGTAGCTAAATCACCACAGTCTAGTTTTTTAAACCTACCCTTTGCATCGGCGTATTTACTATCTTTCCACTCGGGTCTTTTCTCAGCCATTTTGTTGTTGTTTTATAAAGCTTGCCATTTCTAAACCTAGTTCTTTACCTTTTTTAGAGTCTGATTTATAATGTGCTTTAGCTATATTTCTACTATCAGATATATCTTTTGCTTTGTTATTAAGTTCTTTAGCTTTTTCTGGATATTTTTCTTTTAACATTTCTGCAACTAAGTAACCTTGAGTTGAATGTCCAGAAGGATATGATGGTGTTTTCATAGAGTCTAACTCTATATCTTTTAAATCAATGTCAAAGTTTTTTGCTAAAACTTTTGGTCTTGGTCTGTTATAGTGTTTTTTTAAATTTACTATTATAGGTCTAGAAGAATCTAACAACTCTTGTATGTACTTTTTGTTTTCTTTACCTACTACACCCACAAAAACCTTTGTAACATCATCGTGATCTTTTACAAATTTTTTATTTTCAGGAAGTTTATCTATTTGCTTTATTTCTTTAAATGTCTCTAATGAATTTGATTTAGGTAGTTTATCTTTTTTGAACTTACTATAGTCAAAGTTTTTTAATAAAGACATTATCTACATTTATGCATGTTAATAAACCAGTTAGCTAGCTGAACATCTCTTTTGGTGGCTTTGTTTCTTGACTTTAACCTGTCAACTTTATTACAGGTAACATCACCACCATATAGTTTGTTTATTCTAGCTTTTAAAGTACCGCGATATGCTCCACCGCGCTTTTTCATTTTTTCTTCTTTTTACCACCGAAGTTACTAGGTCCACCAGCTTTAGTGCACTGAACACCCCAGCCAGAAGCATAAGCGCTAGGCCATACTTTAAACTTACGTTTTGCGGCTGCTTTACAGCTATCAGATATTTTAGCATATAAAGGTGATTTATTCATTTTACTTTTGAGCTTTTGCAGTTATTGGTCCAGCTGAGTAATCAACCTTAGCCAACTTAAGCTTCATTCCAGTAATACCAGAACTACTTCCTTTTCCATGGTTACGACCTTCTTGACTAAGTGGTCCATCCCATATAACGTTTTGTCCAACGTTTCCTTGAGAGTTGTAATCTTCTTTTGCCATTTTTATTTATTTATTTATTATTTTTTGTAAGGACAGTTTTTTCGCATAGCTAAAGGCGTGCTGTTCATAATATCTTCCTCAGACAAACCTCTGTTTGGCATTGCCATTGCTCTATCATACTCTGTGCCGTATACTTGCATAGCGTCTCTTTGTACGCGTGGTGAAAAATTACCAGGCATAGGTGTGTTGAAACCTTGAATAGTTTGATTTTGAACGTTACTCATTGGTTGACCCATATTTACAGGAGAACCGTCTTTATCTAAAACTCCTATTCCTATTAACACGTCTTTCCTAGTTACTTTACCATCTCCTGATAAATCTTCCATAATTACCTTGTTTTATCTTTATTAACATTATATATAGCCTCAGTCAAAACTTTATCAGTATATGAGTTACCAGCTATTAATTTATTTCTTCTTTCACTTGTAGGGATATCATCATCACCTAGCATTATTCGATACATCCTAGATATTAGCTGTTTACATTTAAATGAAACCTCATAAATATTATATTTTTGAGTTGTGCGATTACGGTTTCTCCAAACAATAATCCAGCCTTGTTTTAAAAGCCTGTTCCATCTTCTGTTATCCCAACTATATGAGTATGTACCTGTTTTAAAATCCTGCTTGGTAAAATGTCCCATGCAGTCGAAATAAATAAGTAACTCTAAATCAGCGTCTGACAAGTCATTGTTTTTGCAGGCCCATTTACGTATTATACGATAATGTTTTAGCAAGTTCATATCCTTGATATTTCTTGCTTCTAGCTTTCTCATAAAACAACGACCACGTCTTGCAATTTAATGACGTGATAAGAATCTTTACCTATTTCTATTAAGTGACCAGCATGTCTATCATAAAATATTGTATCATCAACTTTGACTCCTACAACCTCATCTCCTATGTTTAATACTATAGCCTCTAAATATCTTACGTCTTCTTTGTGTGCTTCAGCAAGAAGTAAACCACCTTTTGTTTTGGTGGTTCCTTCTTTTACTCTTTTTATGATTATGTTTCTACCTATTGCCTTCATTAATTCGTAAGTTATTAATTACACAATCGGTTGATAATATTGTTGTCGCTACTGACGTTGCATTTTTAAGTGCGCTTTTAGTAACAAGCAAAGGATCAATAATACCTGACTTAATCATATTTACCATTTTTCCTGTAACCACATTTAAGCCTTTTCCTTTACCGGATATTGGAGTAGTTAAAACTATACCCGCGTTACTTAATATTGTCTTAAATGGCGCCTTAACAGCCTCTAGGAGGATCTCTTCACCAATTGACAACGGCTTAATGTTATCAGCTGCATTTAATAATGCAATACCGCCACCAGAAACTATACCTTCTTTAATAGCGGCTTTAGTTGCGCAAATAGCATCTTCTACTCTATCTGACTTTTCTTGAAGTTCTATATCTGAATCAGCACCTACTTTAACTACTGCTACTTTAGCGGATAGACGAGCTAATCGCTTTTCTAGTCTTATTACTTGTCCAGGTGCTTTTTCTTTACTTATTTCCTCCTTTAGTTTTACAATTACCTTTTCAATCTCTTCTTTGTTTTGATTTACTTGGATTATTGTCTCTGTGTTATTAGTAACACTTTTCACGCATGTGCCTAAGAAATCAGGAGATATTAAATCCATATCATCGCCTAGGTCTTCATTTATAACTTTAGCTCCGGTTAGTAAAGCTAAGTCATCTAAGGTGTCTTTTTTATTAATACCATATGTTGGGGCATTAATCACATTCACCTTTATATTGCCTTTAGTTTTGTTCATCGCAAGTGCAGCCAAAACGGGTTGTTCTACGTCAGCTATGATTAATAAAGCCTTATTGCTTTTTATTACATACTCGAGAATCGATTGGATCTGTCTTACGCTTTCTACAGGAGAGTCGACCAACATTACTAAAGGGTTTTCTAGTTCAGCAGTTTTTGAATCGCGGTTAGTAACGAAGTTTGAGTTAGTCAATCCCTTTTCATATTGAACACCCTCTACAACTTCTACTTTAGTTTCTGAAGAAGCTGTTGGCTCCATCATAACAACACCGGTTTCTCCGACTGCTCTAAATGCATCACCAATAATTTTTCCAAGTTCTGGATCGTTATTAGTAGATATTGTTGCTACTGAATCTATCATATCTCCAGTAACCTTTATTGAGTTCTTTTCTAAATAAGCTATCACTTTTGCAACAGCTCTGTCTACACCCATTTTTAAATCTCTATAGCTTAAGTTTTTATCTTCTATAGAATATGCTTGCTCTAATATTGCATGAGCTAATACAGTAGCTGTGGTTGTACCATCTCCAGCTTCTTTAACTGTTTTCTTAGCTGCTTCTTTTAAGAGTGTAGCACCCATATTTTCAACTGGGTCTAGTAAAGTAATTGTTTCTGCAACAGTTACTCCATCTTTTGTTATAACGGGGTTTCCACCACCGTCTTCTAAGATCACACATTTACCGCTAGCCCCTAGTGTGGAGCTAACGGCATTTGTGAGTTTTTGTATTCCTTTAAACACGTTAACTCTAGCATCCTCGCCAAAGTTAAGATTCTTGACAATTTTGTCTGACATTTGATTTGATTTAATTTAATTGGTTATATTATTTAAAGGTCTTTACTACTTTAGGTCCTTTGTTAAATTCAACTTTCTTTTTGTAGTGTTCAACTGTTTTATCAATTGCTTCTTCAGCTCCGTCTAATGTTTCTCTTCGAGTAACATCAGTCCACTTATCTTCATTGTTAAGCTCTTGATATTCAGTCTGATAAAACCCATTAGGTAACTGGACTATTCTCCAGTTCTTTTTTTCGGCAATATGTTTCCATATTTTGATTTGGTTTTCGTCGTATTGTGGTTGACCATTCCACGTGTTGGTCTGGTAATAAACTGTCATTGGTTTTGGTTTTTAGTTATTATTGGTTATACCTTTTTGGTATGGTTTTATTATTACTCGTTTACAAGCAAATTTACTTATTCTCCTTCAGCTGGTGGATCAGGCTCAGGGTCTTGAATAGTAAGTGTTACTGAGGTTGGTGTAATCTCTAAATCTATTTGAGATTGTATGTTAGCTTCTAAAGCCGTAACCTGGTCTGCACCCATAGCTTCTTTAGTCCAAGCTACTACATCAGCGTTAGTAAGATCAGCAAAAGGTGTAAAGTCAGTGATGTCATCTGTGCTTATTGTCTGTGTGCCAATGTTTGTTGCTGTGTAAAAATTTCCTTCAGAATCTTTTTGATCAGAAGTTCCTGTTACTCTCCAGTGCACGTTGTAAACTACATCTGTGTAGCTTTGGTCAGTAGGGTAACAATCTACTGTTCTGCAATCCCAATCGAATGTTGTTGCCATAATTTATTTATTTGTTTATTTGTTTATTTGTTAAAGATAATTATTTTATTTATACTACTTCTGTTTGTAATTCTCCATCATTAGTTACAGAAAGTCTATAACTTGTTCCATTAGGCGCTACTAATACTAAACCTTTGCCAGCTGCTTGTAATACTACATCACCATCGTTGTTTATAGCTAGTTGAGTTGTTTCTGTACCACTGTCAGAAACTTTACCCATCCTAAACTCACCTTGTTTACTTTGTATAAACTTAAGTCTTTGGTTTGCTGATGATCCAGTAGCGTTCATTAACATAGTTCCTTGAACAGATCCTTCTAATACTAGTCTTCCTATATTTCCAGAACCTTTAGCGTGAAGCATAACACCTCCAAAAGCAGTTCCATTTACTGTACCTGGAGTTGTTGTTCCTACTCCAACTCTACCATCTTCACCGCTGACTCTAAACAACTCGCCAATTGTACCAGTTGCTTGAC
>Ga0209645_1001469_pt1 | contig 11774 bp, 12 predicted proteins | sample ETNvirenome_6_30_FD_184070 | JGI IMG/M metagenome (GOLD analysis project Ga0209645, IMG submission 184070) | Marine viral communities from the Pacific Ocean - ETNP_6_30 (SPAdes) (version 2) | ecosystem: Environmental > Aquatic > Marine > Oceanic | place: Pacific Ocean | collected 2013-06-19
CGCAGCATTTACTCGTGGAGAGGCTACAAAGGCGACTGCAACGGAGATTGCAGCACTGGCAGCGTACACAACGAGTGAGATTGGCCGAATGGCTCGTGAAAGAGACTCCGCAATAGAGCAAATGGCCAACATTTACTCCTGTATGGTGTCTCTGTTCCTCGAAGAAGAGAAGGTTGCGGAGATTGTGATGCTCGATGGCAAGGCAACTACCGTAAACCCCGACGATTTGAACGGTGATTTCGAGGTATTTGCTGCAGACCAGGCGTCTACACCCATCTCTGAGGCCATTCGCAACCAGCGATTGCTGCAAAACGTGCAGATTCTGCAGGGATTGGGCGTACCCAACACCGCATTGCTCAAAGAGATTGTCCGTTCGCTGCAATTGCCCGAGGATTTCCTTGAAGGTGAGATGATGCAGCAGGAAGGCGTGGGTATTCCGGGTGGCGTGGCTCCTGATGGCCCACCCACCGCGCAAGATATGATTAACAACCCCACTCCAGGGAACGTCAGCGACATGTTGCTCGGCGGTGGCGTAGGATTTACCCAATAATGCCGGTAGTTAAGCGAAAAGGCGGTGGCTACAAGGTCAAAAACACCAAGACCAAGAAGCGCATGACCAAGGCACAAGCACAACGGCAGCAAAAAGCCATATACGCCAACAAGAAGAGGAAGTAATGCCATTGTTTGACTACTTCTGTGGAGAGCATGTGCATGAGGCGCTCTTCCTTCCCAAGGAGGAGGTGCCCGATTCCATTGATTGTCCACAATGCGGCAAGCTTGCCCTCAAACAACTCTCGATGCCAGCTTCTACGCCGGGTCGGTGGGGTGACCAGACGGGCAAATACGGTGTTGACGGTTTCTTCGATCGTGGTCTTGGTGCTCGCTACCAGACCTCGATGCAACGGGAAGCCATCATGGAAGCGAAGGGCCTTGTCTCGACTAATGACTTCGACAAACACCATGTCGAGGACACGCTACAAAAGCAACTCGCTCACGAGAAGCAGGCAGACGCTAACCTTGCTAGATACAAGTCGAATCTGAAGAAGTTTGAGGGTGACAAGAGCCGTGCTGTTGCGGAAACTTTCACCATTTCCGAAATGAAAAAACAAGGTACTCTTGCCAGAGATGCCGCAAAGGAGGCCTGACATGGCTGAGAGAATGCTTGAAGAAGAAGAGATGTTGATGGACCGAGCTATGACCCTTGAGGGTATCGAGGACGAGGCTGCTGCTGGTCTTGTTGGTGATGTAGAGTTTGAGATGAACGAGCTAAATCAGCTTGTAGATGCACTCAACTTGATTCTTCCATCCTTCAAAATGCCCGCTTATCCCGAGTTTACCGAAGACCTTGATGGTCCTCTGCCTGCAGAGTTTGTTCGCCAGCTTCAAATGGTGGCCGATGCAGCAACAGATGCAGGCATGGAGCGTCTGTCGTTCGACGTTGCTGAGATTGAGGATGCGGAAAGCCTTCAAGACGTGGCCGCCAAGTTGGACGTTCTGTCTAAGAACGAAGCATTCATTACCTTCTTGCGTTCTGAGCGTAAGGAAGCAGAAGAGGCAGTAGAGTCACCCGTCGAGGCTGAGGCTGAGGTGGTGGCAGAAGCTGTCCCTGAGGAAGACCTTGAAATGATGATGGCTCAGAGAGCCTAAAGGAAACAACATGGAAGGAACAGAGGCTCAAGCCGCCCCGGTTCAGGACTCAGCACCCGCTGAACAACCTGAAGGACAAGCAACCGAGTCTGTTGAAGCACAAGCACCAGCAGAAGAAGCACCTGAAGCGTCGATTGAAGACCTGGCAGCAGCCGAGTTGGATGCCGACATCTTCAATGCAAAGAACCCGCACAAGGGAATCAACTACCAAGAAGTAATTTCTGAGCTTCCTGAGGATGCACAGAAACTCGTTGCTAACTTGCGTGCTGATTACCAGCGGAAGACATCGAATCTGTCTGAGCAGCGCAAAGCCATTGAGGCTACTCGTGCTGACTTAGAAGCTCAACGTAAGGCGTTGTTAGATTCAGACTTCTTTCAGGACATCACGGCCACCGCTGATAAAGAGCTGGGCGAGTTCAACCCCTACGATGACAAGTCGTTTGAGGAACGAATCCAGAAAGAGGTAGCCCAACGAATGAAGTCCATGTTGGAGCCTATGCGTCAACAGCAGGAACTCCAGAACCAGAAGATTCGTCTGCAGCAGTTCAAGTCAGAACATCCAGACCTTGAGGACATCAAGACAGATGTTGCCAAAGTTCTGATGGACAACAAGCACATGAACTTGGAGCAAGCTTATTGGCAAGTCAAAGGTCGCGTTCTCTCTAACAAAATGAAGACGCAGGAAGCCGAGTTGTCTTCGTACAAGAAGGTGGCCCGTGAGGCTGGTCTTAAGGTTGGAGGTGCTTCACGAGGCCGTACTAACGGCATTCCAAAGCACATCATGGACCAGGACGATCCCGCTGCGATTTACAACTGGCTCAAGGAAAACAAAGGCAAAGTCAAAATTTGATATTTGCCCTGCCCCGTCTTCTTTGCTATTGTTTGCTCTGAAGACGGGAGCCCCTTGACAGGACAAGCGAAGTCTTCCGGCCCCACTGGGACAACCGAAAGTCTTTTCTATCTTTTATTCTATGGGCATTGTGCCCTTTAGGACTTGTCTGTCATGGCTATTCAGAACGATATTCTGAGTTCAACCGCACGTGCGCGGTCGAAAAAGGCGCTTGACAACCTCTTTGAGACCGTACCCCTGCTGGACCACATCCAGAAAGCAGGCGGTGTCGAGATCATCAATGGTGGTCAACGCATTACACGCTCTGCAATCCTTGCCGAGCACTCTAACATTACCCAGCTTGCTACTGGTTATGAAGCTGTCTCCTCCTCGGTGGCTGACGTTCTTCGTTCTCCTGAGTTCGAGTGGTGCGACTTTGTTGCTCCTATCGTCATCACGAAGAAAGAAGAACTCTCCAACAAGGGTGAGCGTGCTGTCATCTCCATCGCTGATGCCCGCATGAAGAGCGTTCTTGGAATGCTCAAGCGTGAGTGGGAACTTCAAGCAGTTCGTGGAACTTCCACTGTCCTTACCGAGATGGAAACTCTCAACGGTATTGACAACACCACTGGTTGGTTGGAAGAAGGTGCGTTTGGAACTGGTCAAGCCAACACTGTTGGTGGACTGGCTAAGAACACCTACGCCTCCAGCAACTGGAACAACCAGAGCTTCAACGTCTCTGCTGACTTCGCCAACAACGGTTTGGATGGAATGACGGAGCTTATGATTCAGACTCAGATTTACGCACCCGAGGGTACTGTAGACCTGATTCTTTCAAGCCCTACTTCCTATCGTCTCTACAAGAGCTTCCTGCAGGCTCAAGAGCGGTACATGCCAAAAGAGACCGTGCTTGATGGTGGACGCTTGGCGTTGGCTTTCAATGGCGCTCTCATGTATGTGGAAAACAACCTGGGAACTGGCACCGCTGCCAACCCCTCGATGTACTTCCTCAACACCAAGAGCATGAAGGTTGTCTTCGATTCTGAGGCCAACTTCTCCATGAGCGACTTTGAGCACAAGAGTGGCTACGCTGCTCGCGAGGCACAGATGTTCGTTCGTACTCAGCTTGTTGCTGACCACCTGGCGTCCCTCGGACTCCTTTACAACGCGGAGGCCTAGAATGTCATTCGGTCATTTGAATCATGGTAAGCCACCTCTTGAGGTGTCCGTTGTTACTGGCGCATCTGCTGACATTGTAGAGTTCACCGCTGGTGGCGCTATTGCAGCAGGCGACGTTGTTGCCTTTGACGTAGCAGGACAAACTGGAGAGGCTCAAACACAAGTAGTCATCCAAGCAGCAGTAGACAGTGCCGCTGCTATTGGTGTTGCTGTTGAAGCAATTACTGCTGGTGAAGCAACTGCTGGCGCTCAGGTGCGAGTCTGCATTGCAGGCTACATCGAGGGCGTAAACGCTACTGGTGGCGCTGGTCTTGCACAGGGAAATCCTGTTATTATTTCAGGTGCAACTGCTGGTGCAGTAGACATTAGCACTGGTGGAGCTATCACCCCAGTGTTGGGTGTTGCTCTGGACGCTGAGGCAGACAACGCTGTCACTTTGTACTTGTTCCGTCAGCTTTAGACTACGGCCCGCGTGCTAAACTTGGGGCGGGCATCCATTCGGGTGCTCGCCCTATTTGCATGGAGTTCTGATGAACCTCGCTGAAATGAGAGCCATGGTTGGGTCAATCGTAGACTACGACCCAAACGTGCAGACCTACCGTGATGAGGTCAATCGCATTCTGAATGAACTCTACTTAGACTTCTTTACTGACCGTCCTTGGAAGTTCGCCCAAGAGACAGAAGAGGTCCAGGTCTACAAAGACGTGACGATTAACAACGGTAGAATAAACATTGGTGCAAACACAGTTACTGCAGTCACAGGAACGCCTTTTCTGTCGTGGATGGAAGGCGCAATTGTTGAGATTACAGGCGCTGAAGAAGTTGACAACGGCGAATACGAAATCACCAAATCAACAAGCACCGTTCTTTATTTGGAGGGTTTTTCTGCTAGTGCTACGAGGACTGGCCTCACTATTACGGTCAAGCAGCGATTCATCGACATGCCAGAAGACTGTTCCGAAGTGCTTGCCATTGGAATCCGAAGCCCAACTTCAGGAACCCAAGCACACTTTGAGTACCTCTCACGCGCTCGTGACGAAGAGCTTTCCCTTCTCTTGAGCTCTACAGGCCTTCCTACTGATTGGCTTATCTATGATGACGTGACCATGACTCAGCCTGTATTACAGCCTGCACTTGCAGCAGATACATCAGGTAGCACATGGTCTACGTTTGGAACTTACTACGTTCATTACACTTTTGTTCACAAGAACAAAGAAAGCGCCCCGTCTCCAGTAGCTACTGTGACTGCAAGTGCTTCGACTTGGCAGTTGGACTTGTCCAACCTTCAAAACACAGGAACAAACTCTGGAATATTTAAACGGTTTTATCTAAGAACCACTACGAACAATGCGTTCTATCAAGTGTCAAACGCTGACATTGATGAGACTACACTGTCCATCGACAACCTAAATGTTGCGACTGACCACTTAGCAAATGGTCGCAGGCTGCCTGAGAACGACGGCCACTACAAGCGAGTGCGTCTCTACCCTCGCCAGGACACCGATTATCTCGTAGAGGTGCGATTCGTGTACCGTCCTGACCGTCTCATCGAGGATACGGATGTTCCCGAGTTTCCCCCTGACCACCACCGCTACCTCGTCTACAGGGCCTGTCAGGAGCTTTTCGTCAAGCATGACAATCTGCAGCATTCTGAGTTGTACCGTCGCAAGGCAGATGCGGAGCTGGTGAGAATCCAGAACCTCTACTTGTCTGAAGGGGCAGGTTATTGGATTAAGCAGGGGTATCGAGAGACTACGCTCAAGTACCAGACTGCTACGTCGTTGACTCACCGGGGATAGCATGGACCCAAGGCTCAAACTAGAAGTCCCTAAGCTTGGTGGTGTAGAAGAGATTCTGCCGCAAGCTGATGGCATGGCCACCAAGGTAGAAAACTTTACGGTGGACCCTGCTACGGGTGGATGGGACAACCGGATTGGCTACGAGAAGTTCTTCCCGAACGATGTGCTGTATGCGCCGTTTACTACTGAGAAGCGGATTCACAGCCTGTATGTTTGGAGCACTCACAACGGTGCTCGTACTTACTACCTATACGAGTCTGAAAACATTGGTGAGGCTCGGTGCGATTTAAGCTATCTCGTAGGAAACACAGGCTCCGGCGGCGGAATCGTAGACATTGATAAGTTTCGTAGAATACCTACGCTCAACGAGGCTGTTACCGACTACGAACCTTTTGGTAGATACCTCATTATCGTAAACGGACATGACAAACCGCTGAAGTTTGACGGTGAAAAAGAGAACAATGAGGTTCGTCCGATTGGTTGGGAAACAATACCGGGAACAGTAAGCCCTTGGAATCCTGACCCTTCTGGAAACTCTGGTTCAGGACAAGGTCAAACCCAATGGATAAAGTTCTATCAGGAGCTTCCAGGTGGTACAGGGTCTGGTGGCAATAACCAAAACGGAGGGGTTCCTCTTGGCTGGGAAACGACCTATGGTCTTGGCTCTCTTACAGCAGATGCACCAAACAATTACAGATGGAAAGTTTCATTCGTTAGTGAAACCGGAAGCGAAAGTCCATTGTCTGCCTCTTCTGAACTAGCAAGTTGGACAACTCCAACTGGTGCCAGTTTACAAAAAAGACAAGGTGTGTTTCTCGAAGGTGTTCCTATTGGTCCAGCAGGAACGGTTGCTAGACGACTTTATAGAACCAAGAACCTTGGCTCTGGTGTAGACACAGCAAGCAATTATTTCTTTGTTGCTGAAATAAAAAACAATGTAGAAGAGACTTATGTGGACTACACGCCAGATTCGTTTCTTGTTGTTCCGGCTCCATCTGCATCGCAAAGCGTAATGTTTCCAGCACCTGGAGCTCGGTTTGCAGCTACGTTCAAAAACTGTTTGTTCCTTGATGGTGGTCAAGCTGACCCCACTCGTGTGTACTACTCGAACCCACTGAATCCCGATTCATTTTCTGCCTCTGACTACTTTGATGTGGGCATGCGAGATGGTGGCGACATTACAGGGTTGTTTGCCTACTACAACAGTTTGATATTGTTTCGTGAATCGTCTATCGAGTTGGTCCGTGGAGACCCTGTTAGTGGGTTTCAAGTGGTGCCTTTCATTCAAGGTATTGGTTCAAGAGCAATCAACTCGGTTAGTGCTGTTCCTGGCGTTGGCATTGTGTTCTTGGGCAACGATGGTGTCTACCGAATCTACGGTGGACTTGATGGTGGCTCCGAGGTTCAGATTGAGAAGATGAGCCCTGGATTAGTAAAGACAGAGAAGCGCTTTAACCCTGCTCTTTTGGCTCGTGCTTCTGCTACCTACAGTCCCAAGTGGCGTGAGTGGCATTGCTACATTCCAGTAGACGGAGAGGAAAAACCATCGTTTGGCCTCGTTTACCATGTAGACAAGAACGCATGGTCTACTCGTACTGGATTCCCAGTAGGGTGCATTGCTGCTGATCAGAATGGCGAGCTCATCTTTGGTCACAACACAGGCAAGCCATCAGGTACACCATTAGATTGGGAGACTGGCCTGTTTGTAATCTCAAGAAAACGTGCTGCTGGATACAGCGTCATTCCATTGTCTGACCCCACCGCAGTGCAGGATGCTGCACCACCTACCAGCATCTACAAGTCCAACTGGATGGACATGGGCAAGGCAGCGCAGAAGAAGTTCGTCAAGTACGTCTACCTTCATGTGATGACCAAGGGCGACAACACGATTCCCATCACCTACTACAAAGACTTCGACTACAACGGCACAACGTCTTCTGGTGAGAAGATGCAGCGGGCAGACCATGTAGACCAGGGTGTGTTTGACCTTGGTGTATGGGACACGGCTGTGTGGGAAGACCCGTTCTTCACTACGATTCGCTACCCGATTGCACTGGGTGCAGCCTCGTTCTTTGCCTTTGAGGTAGAGACAAGCAACGACATGGTTCTTGTGGGGTACTCGCTGGAGTTCGCAGCCAACAAGACCCACACCATTAAGGGCAAACGATAATGGCATTCAAGTGGACAGAAGGTGAACACCGTAGTGGTAACATCCTTGATGTTGACGAGTTCAACACTTCGTTCAATGCATTCAAGGGAGAAATCAACGGTGGACTTGACCGAGAAAACTTAGCAAATGGAAGCGTATCCAATGCTCAGTTAGGGCCCAAAGCGTTTATCAAATACGCAGTCAAACCAGGCATCCGTATGCAAGACACTGTTTTGGAGACTGCTACTTGGGATGATGGTGGTGGTGGAGGAGCAATAACTCAACAGTTTCGCTGCACCAATTACAACAACTACGCAGGTGGTTGGGTAACAAACAACGGCCAAAAGCTTACTTCTTTGTATCAAGAAGGAATGCTTCACATTGAGTACAACGGTTGGTATTGGCTCCGAAACCATATTGCGACAACCAATGTGGGTAGAACAAACACTCATTTAGCAGGGTGGTGTCAGTTTGAACTAATCCTTGATGGAAGTCCTATTGTCACGAGTGGTCGCCATTACCAAAATGTAGGGCAGATTCATTTAGTTACTGATGTCCCTGTCGCCACAGGCAATCACGAGATTGCTTTGAGGTGGAGGTTTTCTGCAAATCCAGACCCAACTACAGTGACTGCTCCAACCTCTGGTAGTGAGTTGGCAAGACCAATCTTTTATTATGACGGTGGTCAAATCACAGTCATCAACAGGTATCGCTAATGAGCAAGATTAGTACAGCCAATTTTGAAGCTGGTGAAACTACCAATCGCACCGATGCAAACAACAAGTTTTCCGCTGTAGCTACAGCAACTGGTTCTATTAACGAGGAAAATGTTCGCTCGGAGGGCATCGACAAAAGACAACTTGCTGTACGCAATTCTGTAATTGGTCGAACAGAGCCTTTGGTCTACATAAACGCAACTGACAATCTAAACTCCGGCGCGATTGTAGATACAACCTATGCAGGTCAAAACGGAACGCAGAAGTTTGAGTTGAATGGTAGTGCTAACCCAGACCTTGTCATCGACCTCACTGGTCTTCCTGGTGGTTATTTATCTATTTCGTCAGGAGACTTGATTCGTATTCATTACAGCATTTACTTCAAAAGCCACAACGATACAGCAGGTTCTGCTTTTACCTCTTGTGGAGAAGAAGGCAGTGGCAAGGAGGGTAATCCTGCTGATGGTATTGGCTTAGTAATCTTTCCTACTTGGAAGCTCAGCGGTGGTGGAGCTCATGAAATGTTTCCAAACGAAGTAAACCTCGTCAATAACTTTGGCCCTAGTGCTGGAGTTACCTTCGACAACAACACTGCCAAAACAGATTCTATATCGTTTGTTTCAATGGAGGGCGCTGCCGCTAGTGCATTGAGAGGTGGTGAAACAGAGCGAATGGTTCATGGCACATGGAGCCATGTTGCTACCCAATCGTACACAGTTTACGAGCTTAGGTTGTACGGTCGCGGACCTATGGTGTACCAAGGCGACAGACAACTGTATGTGCCTACTTGGGGGTCTGACAGATACCACACCGATTACATGGATGTTCCAGTGTCTGGCACTACGTTTGATTTTACCATGTCAAACGGACAACTTGGTATCATGGTTATGAGGGGAGATAGCTAATGGCGTATACACCAACAACCATGCCAGCAGGTGCTGTTTTAGCCACCAACGCTGGAGGCCAAGGCGTTCAAGACAACATCGACAAGATGAGAAATTATGTCGATGGTGGAGTGGTGTCAGGAGATATGGCTACTGACAACTGGGTTGACTCGAAACATGTCATGCGTGGCCACTACAACTCCATTGTGAACATGCACAGTTTTGTAAGTGGTCTAAACGGTGGGTACACATCTGAAAGAGATGAGATGTCGTTTGTTGGAGATGGTCCAACTGGACGGGGAGAGCCTACTAATCCAAGCCAAACAAACTTTTCAAACACTGGTGTAAGTTTCTTTTTGCGAGGAACAGCAGATGTAATGTTTCAGTTCACTGCTTATCCAATCACGCCTTCAGTTACTGCTCTTGCTTCGTCTCCTCTTACAAAAGCATCTATCTATATTGATGGCGTTAGAGCACTGCAGACCCAAGTAGCAACTCGACATATTACAGACTCTCATCAAGATAGTGATTTTTGGTTGGCTCACAACTTCAATGTTTGGTCTGGTTTCTTTGTATCTTCTGGTCTTGGACAAGGGGAACATACAATTACTATTAGAGGCGAAACTGAGGGTCGTTATAGCTTTCTTATGAACTTCTCCGTGAGCCTTGAGGCTTTCTACAGGTAGGACAACATGGCGGAAAAAACAGGAAGAGGAGCGGCAGCAGCGCAAGGAGCAGCCACTGGAGCAGGCATTGGTGCCACTCTTGGGTTTGGTGTTCCTGGTGCAGCGATTGGTGCAGGCATTGGAGCCTTGGGTGGGGCTGTATTTGGTGGTGATGAGGCTGCTGCACTTCGCGAGGAAGAACTGGCAGAGTTGAGACGACGACAGGAAATGAACGCACTGGGGTTAACCGATGAACAAGAAGCTGCTCTGCGCTCTCAGATTATGGGACCAGCTAGCCAACTCGCTGGTGAAAGGTCAGGACAGATGGCAAAGCTTGCGGCCACTCAAGACCTTGGAGCTGGAGCAACGGCTCGCAGAGCTGTCGAGGAGACCGCCCAAGAACAAGAACTGATGCAGGATGCAGCCAACAAGATTGCCATGGCTGACATGAAGCAGCGCCTTGAGGAAGAGGCCCGCATTTCTCAGTTGACCGGAGAGGTATCTGCACAACAGAAGGCTGACCAAGAGGCTGCATTTGCTGGCATTTTAGCAACTGCCGATGTCTTTGGCGGAATCAGACAAGGCCAACAAGAACAGATTCTTAGTCTTGAAGAACAAATGGAAATGCGTAGACGCAAAGAACTGGCTGAAGACTTGGGAGTTGACACAAAGGGCAACACGGTTGAGCAGGGTCTTGGCCTTTACAAAAGCGTTTTTGGATAGAACATGGCTACTAACTCTGAATACTGGAAAGATAGATACAATACCGGTGTCACCGAGATGTACAGAGGCTACATCGAGGAGGCTCGTGAGGCTGCTGAACTGACCAACAAGTCAATCGCTGAACGCCGTTCAGAACTGCAGAAGATTATCCGAGACTTAGACAGCGACATCATGTCTGCTCAACGTGCGTTGGAGACAGGTCAGACCACTCACTTCAGGGCTCACATGACAGCCCGTGGTGACCGTGTGCGTGCGGCTCGAGCATCAGCAAAAGGCAGCGGACGTGCAGGTAGTGAGCTCGACAAGCTGAGGGAGAAAGCAAGTGCAGCCACCGCTGCTTCTTTGCAGGAGGCTGTTGAGTTTGCTGCAACCCAAGGTGATGACGCTTTTGGTGTTTCTGATGCCTTGAGAACATTTACTAGCCGTGCATCTATGGCTCGTTTTCTTGGTCAGATTGGCATGGTTCCAGAAAATCCAGACGCTGGCAGAATAAGTGAGGCCGAAAGACATGCTGTTGCTCTCGGAGTAGCAGAGGGTCTTGAGATTGGTTTACCTGCAAATCAGTTCTTTGACGTAAGTCCCGACAGTATTAGAGACGTTGCTTTTGACATTACTGGCAAAAGAACAACTCCTGCGATTTTTGATGAAGTAAAAAGAACAGCAGGAAACCAAGTAGGTGCAAGAGCAAGTGCTATCTCTCGTGGTCCTGTGGTGACTGACGCAGACGTTGACCGTGCTTTGGAAGAGTCCGGGCTGACAGCCTCTATGGCGCAGCGACAAGCAGACATTGAGCGCATGCAAGCAGAACGCTCGGCAGCAGTATCAGCGGCTGCACGTTTGCCGGGAGAAATGGGTGAGGAAGAGATTCTGCAGCAGGCTGCTGGACGGATGGGACAGATTGGTCGGTATGCTGGTCAGCCCCAAAACTTTATTGCTGTTCAACGAAACTTAAACGACGCTCGCCGTCGATTCGCAGAGCAAGAAGCGCAGATTGCTGAGAACGAGACGCAACGAGCAGCCATCCGCTCCATGAGCCCTTCTCAACGCATTCTTCTGCAGGCATCGCTCGATGGTCTTGACATGAAGCAGCGTCATCCTCGTGGTATGCCTCCCGAGTTGACCGAGCAGAGCATGGACTTTAGCAGTCAAATTTCCAACGCTATGCGGAATGACCCCAGAATGC
>Ga0209645_1001470_pt1 | contig 11771 bp, 5 predicted proteins | sample ETNvirenome_6_30_FD_184070 | JGI IMG/M metagenome (GOLD analysis project Ga0209645, IMG submission 184070) | Marine viral communities from the Pacific Ocean - ETNP_6_30 (SPAdes) (version 2) | ecosystem: Environmental > Aquatic > Marine > Oceanic | place: Pacific Ocean | collected 2013-06-19
ACCATCTCCCGAATACCTTCGGGAGAAATTACATTAGGTCGAATTAAAATATGAGTCAGTGGATTATCAATCATATATTCAGTGTTTTGTTTATTATAACATATTATTGTGGAAGTGCATTTGATCCTGCTGAGGTTGCTGCCAAACCATGTCTGGCAACAGTCAATGGTCCCTTTGTTGGTGTGGTTGGGGTGTCATTAGAATAATCAATACGATTTACTGTTGAATACGTGGGGCTAGGACTTTTACCACCACCAATATAACCAAAGTCTTCATTACCTGCTCCTGCCGTAGCATATCTGTCAAGACTCAATGGACCTTTTGCCACTGCCGTTGCAGTATCATTTGAGTAATCAATACGATCTACTTTTGTGCCATGAGGATAACCACCACAAACATAACCAAAGTTGGAATTGCCAGTTGCTGATACAAAACCTCTCGACTGCGACAATGGTCCTTTTGGTGATGCCGTTGCGGTGTCATTAGAATAATCAATACGGTCTACTACTGATTGTCCAGCACTATAACCACCAGCAAAGTAACCAAAAGAACTATTACCTGTTGCTGCCAACTCATTTCTAGCAATGCTTAAGGGACCCCTTGCTAATGCCGTTGCAGTGTCATTAGAATAATCAATACGGTCTACTATTGATTTTGAAGGATCATTGCCACCAAAGTAACCAAAAGAAGTATTACCTGTTGCACCAAATGACTTCTTATTCTCACTCAATGGACCTTTAGGTGATGCGGTTGCAGTATCATTATCATAATCAATACGTTCTACTGATGAGTTTGAACCTTGACTACCAGCAAGGTAACCAAAGAAAGAATTTCCTGTTCCCGAAAAATAATTCCTTCCCCCACTTAATGGACCTCTAGGTGATGCCGTGGCAGTATCATTGGAGTAATCAATACGATCTACAATAGTATAACCACCATTACCACCAGAATAGTAACCAAATTGAGTTGGATTAAATGATCCTGCCATTGCAGCAGCATTAGAAACGACTGATGGACTAATTGGAACAAATCCGTTTGCTCTGGCACTTGTTGCAGCATGATTATATCTAACACTAGCCAATGGACCCTTAGGTGATGCAGTAGCAGTGTCATTAGAATAATCAATACGGTCTACTGTTGATAGTCCAGGACTAGGACTACCACCACCGAAGTAACCAAAAGAAGAATCACCTGTTGCTGCTAGTTTTGATTTAGTAGAACTTAGTGGTCCTTTTACTACTGCTGCTACAGTATCGTTAGAATAATTTATACGATCTACTGTTGATATTGTAGTGGGAGTTTGACCACCACCAAAGTACCCAAAGTCGGCATTACCTGTTGCCCTTAAAGCAAATCTAGCAACACTCAATGGTCCTTTTGTTACTGCATCCGTAGTATCACTGGAGTAATCCAAACGATCTACTGTCGATACAACAGGATCACCACCACCAAAGTAACCAAAATCTTGGTTACCTGTAGCATCAAAGTTCTGTCGTCCAGGTGCGACCAAATTTGATTTTGATAATGCTGTTGCGGTATCATCGGCAAAATCTATACGTTGTATTGTTGTTGGACTTGGTGTCCAACCACCAGCAAAGTAACCAAAATTTTTATTACCTGTTGCCGCATGATTATATCTATTAGCAATTAATGGTCCTTTTACTAATGCCGTTGCCGTATCATTCAAGTAATTGACACGTTCTACTGTCGATAAAAGATTCCATGGTGATGGTCCACCAGAGTCAAGTCTACCTCCACCAAAATAAGCAAACGAATCACTACTGACTCCTCCACCTACTTTTTTCTCTTGAGTCAATGAACCTTTTGACAATCCTGTTGCAGTATCATTGGAATAATCTATACGATCTATTGATGATAGCATTTCAGCAGCTCTACCACCGGCAAAGTAACCGGTGTTTGGAGTTCCATAAGTTCCTGCTGTGTAATTCACTGTTACCGTGCGTGTTGTTGGTAATCCCCTACCTCTAGCACTAACTGCCGCAAGTGCATGTACAACAGCAGTTAATGGTCCTTTTGCTGAGTAATTACTAGTATCACTAGAGAAATCCATACGGTCTACTGTTGAGACAACAGGATTTTTGCCACCACCAAAGTAAACGGAATCGGAACTTTGTGTTCCTCCTAATTCTTCTCTACTAGCAGATAAGTTACCTTTTGCTACTGCAGTTGCAGTGTCATTAGAATAATCAATACGACTTGTTGTAGATGTTGGACCAGGACCAGGTTCACCACCACCAAAGTAACCAAAGTCAGCACTACCTCCTGCTGCGTGCTTCATTTTTGCATTATTCAATGGACCTTTTTCTACTGCCGCGGCAGTATCATTAGAATAATCAAGACGTTCTATTTTTGTTCCTACTGGAGAGGGACGACCACCATTAAAATAACCAAATGATTGATTACCTATTGCCGCCATTGAATATTTTGCAGCACTTAATGGTCCTTTTTCTACCGCAGTTGCGGTGTCATTAGAGTAATCAATACGATCTATTGTTGATTTTGGACCAGGAGAACCAGCAGCAAAATAACCAAAGTCATTATTTCCTGTTGCCGTAAGTCTAATTCGAGCAGCACTTAATGGACCCTTAGGTGCTAGTGCTACATTATCGTTAGAGTAATCAAGACGTTCTACTGATGATAATGGTCCACTACCTCCACCAAAATAACCAAAATTAATATTACTTGTTGCTGCAAGATAAGCTTTACCAGCACTCAATGATCCTTTTGTTACTGTCGTTGCGGTGTCATTATTGAAATTAACACGGTCCACTGTTGATATGTTGGTCGGATTCAAAGCAGGATTATTACCACCACCAAAGTAAGCAAAGGCAGATGTTGATTGTGTGCTAGAAGAACTGAAATCACCAAACAATACTGGTACTTCTAAATTACCAGGTCCCTTGAGTGGATTGGCAAATGCTCTGGAACTCGCTGCTCCGCCCTCATGCCTAATTCTAGAAAGTGGTCCTCTTACTGATGCCGTGGCAGTATCATTGGAATAATCAACACGATCCACTGTTGATGTATCTGGACCAGAACCACCACCAAAGTAACCGAATGATTGATTACCTGTTGCTGCCGCAGTAGCTCTAGCAACACTTAATGGTCCTTTTGCTGCTGCAGTTGCGGTATCATTAGAGTAATCAATACGGTCTACTGTTGATTTTGGACCAGGTGAACCACCACCAAAATAACCAAAGGAAGCATTACCTGTTGCTACTAAACGATTTCTGGCAAGACTCAATGGTCCCTTAGGTGATGCTGTTGCAGTATCATTAGAATAATCAATACGATCCACTGATGATGTTGGACCAGGATTACCACCACCAGTATAACCAAATGATTGATTTCCTGCTCCTGAAGATCCTAAAGCATTTCTACCAGCACTTAATGGACCCTTAGGTGATGCCGTTGCAGTATCATTGGAATAATCAATGCGGTCTACTATTGATAATCCACTACCACCAATAAAATAACCAAAAGAAATATTACCTGTTGCTGTTAAATTATATCTAGTAGCACTCAATGGTCCTTTTGCTAATGCTACTGCAGTATCATTAGCAAAATCAATACGGTCTACTGATGTTAAATTACTTGGACTAGAAGAGGGACCTTTACCTCCACCAAAATAACCATGAGAAACACTACTAACTGCTCCGAATTCCTCTCTTTTGACAGTTAAAACATTTCCCCTCGGTGATGCAGTTTCAGTATCATTAGAATAATCAATACGATCCATTGATGTAAATACTGGTGTTGAGCTGTCGCCAGCAAAGTATCCAAAGTCAGTTCCTTGTGGTGCTACATTTTCTCTTACTGATGATGATGGATTTAATATAGAATTAACCATAGCCTGTGCTTTGGCACCTACTGCTTGGTTAGTACCTCTAGCAATAGTTAATGGTCCTTTGACTGCTGCCGTGGCAGTATCATTAGAATAATCAATACGATCTACTGTTGAATAATTAGGACCATAACCACCACCAAAATATCCAAAACTACCAGTACCGGTTGCTCCTGCTTTTCTTCTACCAAGACTTAATGGTCCTGTTGTTGATGCCGTGGCAGTATCATTAGAATAATCAATACGAAATACTAGTGTTTGTAAACCACCATTTCCATCTCCACCACCAAAGTAACCAAATGAAGCATTACCTGTTGCTGAAATGTAATACTTACCGTTAGGAACACCTAATGGTCCTTTTTCTAGTGCCGTGGCAGTATCATTAGAGTAATCAATCCTATCTACTGTTGTAAACCAAGTAGGATTATATCCACCACCAAAGTAACCGAATGATTGATTACCTGTTGCTCCCATATATTGTCTACCAGCAGTCAGTGGTCCTTTTGGTGATGCCGTTGCAGTATCATTAGAATAATCAATACGGTCTACTGTTGATAATGCAGGATAACCACCACCAGCATAACCAAAGTCAACAGTACCTGTTGCTTTCATACCAATTCTGGTAGTACTTAATGGTCCTTTTGGTGATGTTGATGCAGTATCATTAGCATATTCAATACGTTCTACGGTTGATCTTGCACCAGGAAAAGAACCACCAAGAACGTAACCATGTGTTAGATTACCTACAGCCGCATAATACGATCTGCCAGCACTTAATGGTCCTTTTGCCGTTGCCGTTGCCGTATCATTAGAATAATCAACACGATCTACTGTTGTATACTTTACGTCTGGTCCTCCACTTTCTCCACCAGCAAAATAACCAGTATCTGCACTAGGTCCTATACTAAGAAAAGGACTAGGACTTAACCATACATCTCCTCTCGTAGACCAAACCCCGGCACCCTGTCTTTCTCTTACATCAAGTAACGCAAATATTCCTCTTGTATTAGTATAATCTGCCATTTTCTACCAAATAAGGGCTGTCTGAATACTTCCAGTATTCCAGTTTCTTATACTTATTTAGAATGAAAGGAGACAACACTTCTTCAGGTTTCTTTGATGTCTTCTTGACTTTACTACGAACATAGTGCATATCTTTCAAGTTCCACTGGTCCTCACTTTCCCTGTGATTGTTTTGCACATTATTAAAATCATGGTGGTAATAATCAACCTCTAAGAAATCATAGATTCTTCTCATTGTTTCTTCAGGAGTATTGACCAGATCATCATATTCGACCATTAACAAATGCTTCTCATCATGACGAATAAATGCCTGAGATTGTGCCCATAGTGCCTGTTCCACAATACCATCATCACCCATAAGATACTGACAACGATTGTCATCATCCACAGTAAATCCACCATCCATCAGTGCCTTATCAACAAAATTAAGTTCATCAGAATTACGATGGATCATTGTGATGAAAGAAGTCAATACTTCTACGACATCACGGACAGGGCAAATGATTTTGGGATTGGGAGTAATATAAGTCTTCAATCGTTCAATATTATTTGGCCATGCACGACAATGATCAATAATTATTTCTTCTTCTCTCTCATAATATTGATTCTCTATAAAACTACTGATAATCTTATGGGCATTCTGTGGTTTTGGATACCCCAAGTATTGTTCTGATTGCTTGAAGTATTGCTCCGTATGATACATCAGTTCCATCACAGAACTCACAGGTTCTGTGTGAATGTTTGGGTTCTGATCAATCAAACTTTTCAATAAGGTGCTTCCTGATCGTGGAAGACCTGCCATAAAATGATATGTTTTCATTCACCACTCCTTCACTGGATTAAAAAAGAACAACTGAACCATACGACCATTCTCTAGTGTATCACCAAAATTATAATTATGCGAGTGCCACAAATGAGTTCTGAATAATACCAGACGATTATACTTCATCGGGCACAAAAAGTATCGTGTCCATTTATCTCTATCTAGACCATCACCATACACAGTGGTCCACCAACATTCCTTATATGTTGGCCATCCATGATGCTGTGCCTCAAAGTCAGTCTTGGGAATGTTTTCTATCTTCAAACTATTGTGTCTCCAGAATGATGTGCCACCCTCATCCACACAATCTTTTGGGTCAGACATATAAATCACGGCACCCCATTCCCATGATGGGTCCACATGAACATCCTGTTTGTAAGAATCCTTTTCTAAAGAAATACGAAAGTATCCATTCTTATCGGCAGGGATTAATGGTTCCTTGGCAAGATCCTCAAACTTCTTATGAATTTCTTCAGAATAATAAGCACCTTCTGAGTTTCTTCCAGGATATGTATAGTCCTCACCAGGATCAGGAAACTCTGCGTTCAGTGCAAAATTCCTGACTTCTTCTGGGTTACTATAAAAATCATCGACAACAATAATATTCTGTCTCATATAATCACTGTTTTGTTTATTATAACATATTATTGTGGAAGTGCATCTGATGCTGCAGAGTTTCCTCCAAGATAAAGATTAGCGGCAGCTAATGGTCCTTTTGGTGATGCAGTTGATGTATCGCTAGAATAATCAATACGATCTATTGTTGATTTTGATGGATAACCACCAGCAAAATAACCAAACGAAAGATTACTTACTGCTCCCATTCCCTCCTTGGTTTCACTCAATGGACCTTTTACTAGTGCCGTGGCAGTATCATTAGAGTAATCAACACGATCTACTGTTGATATTGTGCCATTACCACCAGCAAAATAACCAAAGTTAGCATTGCCGGTCGCTGACCTATTTCTCTTTTGAACAGTCAATGGACCTTTTGTTACTGCTGTTGCAGTATCATTAGAGTAGTCAATACGATCTACTTTTGATGTAAAACTAGGAAATTCACCACTACCCATATAAGCAAAATTCTGATTACCTGTTCCGGTATGTTTATCTATAACACCAGTCATTGGTCCTTTAGGTGTTGCCGCAACGACATCATTAGAATAATCAATACGATCCACAGTTGATGTTGGAACAGCACCAGGCATCAGTTCTCCACCAACAAAATAACCAAAGTTAGTGGTTCCTGCTCCTGCAAGATCCCGTCTCTGACTACTCAATGGACCTCTTACTAATGTTGTCGCAGTATCATTAGAATATTGCATACGATCCACAGTTGAATTATCAGTAGGATTTCCGTCACCACCAGCAAAATAACCGAAGAAACTATTTCCTGCTGTTCCCATATAGTTTACTTGTCGAGTTAATATAGCTCTGCGAGATGCCGTTACAGTATCATTAGCATATTCGATACGGTGTATTGTTGATGCATCAGTAGAAGGATTATTACTACCACCAAAGTAACCAAATTGAGTTGGATTAAATGATGCTGCCATTGCAGCAGCATTAGAAACGACTGATGGACCGATTGGAACGAATCCGTTTGCTCTACCACTCGATGCTCCCAGGAAACTTCTATTTGCACTCAATGGTCCTTTTGGTGATGCATCTACAGTATCATTAGAGTAATCAACACGATCTACTATTGATACATTACTAGGAGTTGCACCTCCACCAAAGTAACCAAAGGAAGAATTACCCGTTGCTGCCAGACCACCCTTTGAAGCACTTAATGGTCCTCTTTCCAATGCGGTGACAGTATCATTAGCATAATCAATACGACTTATTGTTGACCGATAAGTAGGAGGGAAGCTACTATTATTACCACCAAAATAACCAAAGGAACTATTACCTGTTGCTCCCATGAAAGACAGATAGGGTCCAATGCTCAATGGTCCTTTGACTACTGCCGTTGCGGTGTCACTAGCATAATCAATACGTTCTACTTTTGATCCACCAAATGGATGATTACCAGAAACATATCCAAAGTCTTGATTTCCAGTTCCTGCTGTTCGTTCCCTATTCCCTGTTAAATTCCCCTTAGGTGATGCCGTAGCACCATCATTAGAATAATCAATACGGTCTACTGATGATTTTGGACCAGGTTGACCACCAATAAAGTAACCAAAAGAATTATTACCTGTTGCTGCAAGTTGATGTCTAATAATACTCAATGGTCCCCTAGGTGATGCCGTTGCAGTATCATTTAAGTAACTAATACGATCTACTGTTGATAATACAGCAGGTGTAGCAGGATTAAACCCACCACCATAATAACCAAATGAATCGTTGCCTGTTGCTGCCAAGTAATATCTAGTAATACTTAATGAACCCCTAGGTGATGCCGTAGCAGTATCGTTAGCATAATCAATACGATCTACTGTTGCTACTGCACCAGGATTTTCATTTCCACCACCAAAGTAACCGGTGTTTGGAGTTCCATAAGTTCCTGCTGCATAATTTACTGTAGCCGTAGATGGTATTCCATTTGCTCTGGAACTTGATGCTGCTAAACTAAATCTAAAAACACTCAATGGTCCTTTTTCTACTGCAGTTGCTGTATCATTAGAATAATCAATACGATCTACTTCTGAGTGCGCTGGATACCTACCAGCAAAGTAACCAGAGTCAGCATTACCTGTTGCCGCATGAGCATATCTAGCAGTAGCTAATGGTCCTTTTGGTGATGCCGTTGCTGTGTCATTAGAATAATCAACACGATCTACAATAGAGTATGATGCTCCATCAGGAGTGTGTCCACCACCAAAGTAACCAAAGTCAGCATTACCCGTTGCTGCTAGATCATTTCTAGCAAGACTTAATGGTCCTTTGACTGCTGCTGTTGCGGTGTCATTAGAATAATCAATACGATCTATTGTTGATTTTGAACCAGGAGAACCACCACCAAAGTAACCGAAATTAGAGTTTCCTGTTGCTGCCACTTTATACCTACCTTCACTCAATGATCCTTTTGCTGCTGCCGTTGCGGTGTCATTAGAGTAATCAATACGATCTACTGTTGAGTATACTGGAGGAAAAGATGGAGAAGAAGGATAACCAGCACCAAAGTAACCAAAATCGGCAGTGCCTGTTGCTGCTAAGTATGATCTAGCTTCACTCAATGGTCCTTTTGCTGCTGCCGTTGCGGTGTCATTAGAGTAATCAATACGATCTACTGTTGACATTTTGGGAGTGCCAGGAACTTGACCACCACCAAAGTAACCGAAGGAAGCATTACCCGTTGCTGCTAACCGTCTTCTAGCAGTAGCCAATGGTCCTTTTGGTGATGCCGTTGGGGTATCATTAGAATAATCAATACGATCTATTGTTGTCTTGACTGTACCATTAGTGATACCACCACCAAAGTATCCAAAGTCAGCTCCTTGTGGTACAAGACGACTAAAAGCACCGAATGATACTGGTACTTCTAAATTACCAGGTCCTTTGAGTGGGATTACATTTGCTCTGGAACTTGATGCTGCTAAGTATTGTCTACCAGCACTCAGTGGTCCTTTAGGTGATGCGGTGGCAGTATCATTGGAATAATCAACACGGTCAACAAATGATTCTTGACCACCTGGTTCATAACCACCACCAAAGTAACCGAATGATTGATTACCTGTTGCTGCGTGTCCTTTTTGTCGTCTCACCAATAGTCCTTTAGGTGATGCCGTGGCAGTATCATTAGAATAATCAACACGGTCTATCGTTGATAATTTAGATGGACTAGCAGAAGGAGTACTACCACCAGCAAAGTAACCGAAGGAAGCATTACCCGTTGCTGCCAACATAATTCTAGCAATACTTAATGGACCTTTTACTGCTGCCGTTGCTGTGTCATTAGAATAATCAATACGATCTATAGTTGTTTTAGCACTACCACCACCAAAGTAACCAAAGGAAGCATTACCTGATGCTGTCAACTCCGTCCTAGCAAGACTCAATGGTCCCTTAGGTGATGCCGTTGCGGTATCATTAGAATAATCAATACGATCTACTGTTGACATTGTGGGAGAAGTTCCTCCACCAAAGTAACCAAAGTTAGCATTACCTGTTGCTGCTAAGTATGATCTGGTAGCACTCAATGGTCCTTTTGGTGATGTGGCAGCACTATCATTAGAGTAATCAAGACGATCTACTGTTGATTTTGGACCAGGTGCACCACCACTAAAGTAACCGAAGGAAGCGTTACCTGTTGCTGCTAAACCTTTTCTACCACTACTTAATTGACTTTTTGCTGATGCCGCAGCAGTATCATTAGAATAATCAATGCGATCTACAGTAGATATGTCTGGAGGATTAGATGCAAAAGATTGTCCACCACCAAAGTAACCAAAGTCAATTCCTTGTGGTACTACATTATCTCTTACTGCTGATGCCGGTAATAATGTCAGATCTGTGATTGCGTTTGCCTGAGAACTTGCTCCTCCTGCGTCTTGTTTAGGAGCACTTAATGGTCCTTTGGGTGATGCAGTTGGGGTGTCATTGGAGTAATCAATACGGTCTACTGTTGAATACATAGTTCCCGATCCATTATATCCACCACCAAAGTAACCGAATGATGCATTACCTGTTGCTGCTACACCAAATCTAGTAACACTCAATGGACCCCTAAGTGATGCCGTTGCAGTATCATTACTATAATCAATACGGTCTACTATCGATGTTATAGCAGGAAAAAAACCACCACCAACGAATCCAAAGTCAGAATTACCTGTTGCAGATACGGATCCTCTTTTTAAGGTCAATGGTCCTTTGGGTGATGCCGTGGCAGTATCATTAGAATAATCAATACGGTCTACCGATGATAATCCATCACCAGGACCCACTCCAGCAGCAAAATATCCAAAGGAGGAATTACCTGTTGCAGCAGGACCAGTTTTAGCAATAGTTAATGGTCCTTTTGGTGCTGCTGCTGCGGTGTCGTTAGAATAATCAATACGATCTACCGATGATACTGGACCAGTACCACCACCAAAGTATCCAAAGGAAACAGTACCTGTTGCGCTTAAATTATATCTGGCAGAACTTAATGGTCCTTTTGGTGATGTCGTTGCAGTATCATTACCATAACTAATACGTTCTACCGATGATAAATTAGTATAGGCTGGAGTAATTGTGCCAGCACCATAGTAACCAAAGGAAGCATTACCTGTTGCACCAGAAGAAGTTCTAGCAAGACTTAATGGTCCTTTTGTTGCTGCCGTGGCAGTATCATTACCATAATCAATACGGTCTACCGTTGTAACTGATGTGCCAGAATTAAGTTGACCACCACCAGCGTAACCAAAAGGATGTGCCTTTGTAAAAGGACTCGGAGTTAACCAGACATCTCCTCTCGTGGACCAAGTTCCAGAGAGTTGCTCTTCGTATACTTGCTTTAATCTAAATATTCCCCTAGACATTTTGTATTAACAGCTTCTGGTATATCATTGAGTTATTTAGTTGGTCACCAAAACCATCCCCATATGAATGCCACAAATCTGCACTGAATAATACAATACGATTATACTTTACATATACATTAGAATATTCTTTCCACTCCTCTTTATTATTGACATCAAATGTTCTCATAATATCTTCTTGCGTCTGTATGCCGTGCAACTGACGAGCATACTCATCAGGAAATGAATCGAATCCAGTCTTTAGATGACTATAAAAACTCATACCTCTCTTTGATACACAATCACCAGGCATTGTTAAGTAGATGACTGCAATCCAATCACAGGCAACATTGGCAGTGATTGGATTTGGAGTATTCTTGAGAGAAACTTCATTGAATAAGTTCTCTGCTTTTATTTGACGACCCAGAAGGTGTGAAATCTTCTGGGGTGCCTCGTCAGTAAAAACTGGTTCACCTTCGATGATACCTTTAAGATATGGATGTGCCATATCATAAAAGTCATCGGCAACAATAATCTTTTGATTCATTTATCAACCCTGCAGTTTCTTTTGCTCCTCCTGTGGAGAACCTGTAATCATACCAAGATTTTCTCCGGT
>Ga0209645_1001472_pt1 | contig 11762 bp, 13 predicted proteins | sample ETNvirenome_6_30_FD_184070 | JGI IMG/M metagenome (GOLD analysis project Ga0209645, IMG submission 184070) | Marine viral communities from the Pacific Ocean - ETNP_6_30 (SPAdes) (version 2) | ecosystem: Environmental > Aquatic > Marine > Oceanic | place: Pacific Ocean | collected 2013-06-19
ATTAATTTACATTTTTTTAAAAAAATCATTTTTAAAAAATTATATTCCTAATTATAAACTTTAAAAAATTAAGGTAAATTAAAAATGCCAGAAGGACCTGAAGTAACTGTGGTAAAAGAAGATTTGGATAACTATTTATCCTGTTTTTACTTGACAAAAATGAATATTTATCCTACTAGTAGATACAGAGATAAAGCCCCTGATAATTATTTATTTGTGGAAAAATCTTTACCTTTAAAATTAGAATCTGTAAAATCTAAAGGTAAATTAATTTATTGGGTTTTTGAGAAAAATATTACTCTTTTAAATACTTTAGGAATGTCTGGAATTTGGACTTTAAAAGATTATAAACATACTTCTATTTGTTTAGAATTTTCTTTAAAAAATAAAAAAAGAAAGGTTTATTTTGTAGATCAAAGACATTTTGGAACTCTTAAATTTTTAAACTCTCAAAAAGATTTAGATAGTAAATTAAAAAATATAGGTCCTGATATTTTAAATGATAAAACTATATCTTTACAAGAATATAAAAAAAGACTTTTAAAATATAAACACTATAATATTACGAAAGCCTTAATGGATCAAAAAATAATCAGTGGTGTTGGAAATTATTTAAAAGCAGAAATTCTTTATGACGCAAAAATTAGTCCTCTAAGAAAAATAGAAGATCTTTCAGAAGAAGAATTAAAAAAACTTTTTAATTCATCGAAAAAAATAATAAATAGAAGCTACATGAATAAAGGTGTTAGTATTAAAGATTTTAAAGATGTAGAAGGAAAAAAAGGAAAACATCAATTTAAATTACAAGTTTATTGTAGGGATAAAGATAAATTTGGAAATAAAGTACAATCATTGGCAACTCCTGATAAAAGAACAACTTATTGGGTTCCAGAAGTTCAAAATTAAATAAAAAATCTACTTTGGTAAATACGGCCAAATATATTCATAAAAAAGATAAAGTAAGAAAATACTCCATAAAGAAATACTTGCGTAAATCCAAGGGGTATCAGAAGGAGTAGTGTAAAGTTTAGAATCAATATAACAAAGCAATCCTCCAAGATATAAAAAGACACAAATAATAAGAACAAGAATGATTAATTTTAAGATATATAAACCGCCACTTTTTGCTATACTGTTTCCCCCTGATTGAAATATAAAATAATAGAGCAAATATCCGAAAAGAGCATACATTATAAAAACAAAATAAGTAACACTTTCTCTAATAGTAGGTTCTTCTATTTCTGTTCCCCATTTAAAATATGAAATAATAATCATAGAATAAAATAAACCAAAAAGCATTACAAAAATTTGTAATATCCTTTTAGCGCTGTGTAGAGAAGCCATTTTTATATTACATAATTAATATAAAAATAATCATTCTCCAAGATGAATACTTACCATAAGAATCCAAAATAATATTAAACCCATCCCCCAATAAAGACCTAGGTCTATTTGTTTTTTTACAGCTTTATTTTTTAAATTATCTTTTACTTTTTTTTCTGATAAACCACTTTTAGTAGTAAAAGCACTATCGCTTATTACAAAATATGTCATTGTAAAAACTATAATACAAATAAGAGCATAAGCTGCCATATATTTTAATTTTTTATTTTTTCTCGAAGAACCTCCTCCTCCAGAACTAGAACTCTTCTTACTATCTGAGCTCTTATCGCTAGAGGAACCCAGAAAAAAATCACCTATTTTGCTAAGTATACCTTTTTTAGGTTCTGTTTCTCCTGTTTTGTCAAAATGTTTTTTTCTATTTATAGAATTTTCTGCCGATTCTACTGCTTTTTCTATTTCATTAGATAAATCATCTTTTGTCCCATGAGTTGCTCCTTGTTTTCCTAGTTTTCCATGAGATTTACTAAAAGATTTTTTTAAATTTTTAACATTTTCTTTTAAATTATTAACATGTTCTTGTGTAGGTGTCTTCTGAGAAATCATGGAATTTAAGTGATTTACACAATCTACAACTTTTTTATGATGATCTGCTAACTCTTTAACATGGTCTTCATCTTTAAATCTACCTAAACCCGTCCTTTCTATTAAATTACTCGAACTCTCTTTTCTTACTGTAGCCGGGTTTTCACCCATAAAAGAAGTTTCTTCGATATTTATAGTACTCTTTGTGTTATCAGATTTTGGATTAGTTTTTTGTAATTCTACAGCTTCTGGAGGAACTCCTTGAGAAGCTTCTTTATTTTTTTCATATTGTCTTACTTCTTCTTCTCCATCATTACTCATCTTTTTATATTACATAAAATTTAAGAAATATTACATAATATTTCTTATTATTCTATTTTATATTTTTGGGCAAAATTAACAAATTTTGCTCCTACAAAAGTAAGAAAAAAATAACAGAAAGATAAACTTCCTATAAATTCTAAAACAGAAGTTTCGTTTGCAGATTTTCCTAATGGCATTTTTTTCTTATAATTTTATTAATTAAATTATCATTTTTATAATATTAATCCATTTATTTTCCCTATAACTATAAAAAGAAAATAAATCAGATTCTCCTCTTGGATCTTTTCCTTTAAAACCAGAAATCCACCATTTCATAACTTCTTCCTTCTTAATCATTTTATATCTTTTTTATTTTTTGTATTAGAAGATAATAACATCGCAAAAATAATCCATCCTAAAAACGGAGCGAAAATATAGATAGAACCTTCACCAAATGTAATATTTGTGTCATTAGAACTACTAATCAATCTTCCAAAAAGAATAAAACCTAAGACAAGAATTGCCAATAAATCAATAATTGCTAACTTATAATTTTTTAAATAAACAAATAAATATTGCCAAAGATAAGTTAAAAATAATAATCCTGTAACCATTCCTAATGTAGTATAATCTTCATCTCTTTTGGATTTAAATAAAAGGTATCCAAGCATAAAATAAAGAAGAGTCCAAACTACAAAAAATACCCACCCAGGAGGTTGAAACCAAGCTTTTTTGTATTCTCCTACTTTTCCAACTCTCCCTGTAAGATAAGTAACAATCCAGCTTAAAATTATAGGAATAAAAATTAAAACATAATCCCAATCTTCACTATTATTAGCCATTTTCTTAATAAAAATGATTTTTTAACTTATTTTTTTTACTAGAAACAAGATGAACGCTATAGGTATCGCTCGCGTGTCTTCAAGTGAACAAAACTTAAAACAACAAACAGAAACTATTAGATTACATAATCCAAATATTGAAATTAAAGAATATAAAACTTCGGCATGGAAAGGAAACTTTCTAAAAAGAGTAATTTTACCAATTCTAAATATAAACGAAAATGTAACAACTCTTGTTTTTTCATGTGTTGACAGATTTACTAGAAACTTGTCAAATCTCTTCGAGTTTATATCTTTGCTCAAGAGAGAAATATCTATTATTTTTGTTCAACAACAAAATTTTAATATTACCTTGATGAAGCAAACAGTTCCTAATAATTTGTTCTTACAAGAAATTAATAACTATCAAACAGAATCCATTTTGAAGAGTGAAAGAGCCATTCGTTACCAAGAAGCAAGAAGAGAAATAAATCTTGCGAATGATAGTCTAACTGAATTACTAGATGAAATATCTTTCAATCAAGAAGATTTAGAAACTGATGAAGAATCTTCAGATGAAGAGGGTTCTCCTGCTGAAGAATATGACAAAGAAAAAGAGTATGAGATTGATTATATAACAACTAGAAAGAAAAGAAAAGATAAAGTTTATTATCATGTAAAGTGGAAAAACTACGATGAAATGACTTACGAACCAAGATCCGAACTAATAAAAAATAATGAAGCTTATGTTTTAGAACATGAAAAGGATAACAATTGGGGTCGTTTCAAAAGAGCGAGATATAATTAAATATAAAAAATGAAAATATAAATAATAATATTTTCTAAAAAATGAAAGGTTTTTTAGAAATAACTTTTGGACCTATGTTCTCTGGAAAAACAACAGATCTAATACAAAAAGTTCATCAGTATCTTGATATTAATGAAGCTAAAGGAATCTTAAAGACCGCTTTAATTATTAACTCTAGTTTAGATAAAAGAGATATTAATAAATATAATATTTTAACTTCTCACAGTTCAGTAAAAAAAGAAATAAAAGATTCCATAGAATGTATTACTACAAGTTTATTAAGAGAAGTTGACCCTAAGGATTTTGACTATATAGCCATAGACGAATCTCAGTTTTTTAAAGATCTTGTTCCTGTAGTAAAAGACTGGTTACAATTAGGAAAAAAGATTCACTGTGTCGGACTAATCGCAGATGTCAACAAAAAAAGATTTGGAGAACTTTTAGATCTTATACCAGAAGCTTCTAAAATTAACCAACTAAAAGCTTATTGTATTTTGTGTAAAGACCATCTTCAAAATGCTCCTTTCACAAAACTTAAAAAATCCACAGGAGAAAAAAGTGTATTTTTTGTAGGCGAAAAAGATTATTATATTCCTGTTTGTCACGAGCATTACTAAAAATGAAAATAATAATAATTATTCTTTTTTTAAAGAATAATTATAATGGATTTGGAAGAAGAAAAATTAGCTATTGTGGAAATTGATGGCACTCTTTATGAATCTATGATTTCTTCTAATGAATGTTTCTCTAGGGAAATAAATAAATTTTTAAAAAGTAAAAAAACTTCTGTAGAAGAAATTTATATAGAAACATATAATGATCCTATAAGTATAACAGAAGCTTTTATGTTGATTCTAGAAGAAGGTTTTGTAAATTTTACCGATATCACAGAAAAAATTCAATATTTAATCGCTTCTGGATATGATAAAAGTCTTATTTTAGAAGACATAGAAACTTGGAAAGAAGACTCTGAATGCTTAGAAAAAGAATTTATTTACAACGAAGTTTTAAGACTAATTTCTTCAGGCGGAGACTGATTATTTTTTATATTCTTATAAAAAATAAGGTTTTAAAAGAAAAAGAATAAAAAATGTTTATTCCTATTATGATGGGTTCGGAAAAAGATCTTCCGCATGGAAATAAGATTTCTAGCTTTCTTACAAAGCACGGAGTTTCAAATGCGATTAGAATTTCTTCAGCTCACAAGTCCACATATGAAGCTCTTGAAATTGTGAAAAAGTGTGAAAAAGATGACGATGTCCCATTAATTATTACAGTTGTTGGAAAATCCAATGCTCTTAGTGGAGTAGTTGATAGTAATTTTAGTAAGCCTGTTATTTGTTGTCCTTTAGTTACAAACGAATCAATGTATGACCTTTATTCTAGTATTAGTATGCCTTCTGACCTAGCTGTTACTGTTGTTCTTAACCCGTTAAATGCTGCCCTTGCGGCACTAAAAATTTGTGGATTAAAGGACAAGAGAATTCAACAATCTATTAGTGATTTACATGAGAAAAATAGAGTAAAACTTGTTCTTTCTGATATTAGTGTCAAGTATTTAAATGTGTTCCAAAATAATTCTCCGTTAAATATTAAGTATGATCTTTCTTTCGGTGAACCTTTAAAGTCTGGAAAGATTAGAGATATTTACAGACACAGTGACACTGAATTAAAAATTCATACTTCTGACAGATTGAGCTCTTTTGACAGGATTATTGGTTCTGCGAGATATAAGGGATATGTTCTTAATAACATTAGCGGTCACTGGTTTGACTTGACAAAAGATTTAATTCCAAATCATATGGTTAGCTATAGTTCTAGTTCTATGGTTGTCAAGGAAACTACTCCGATTATGCTAGAATTTGTTGTGAGAGACTATCTTACAGGAAGTACAGATACTTCAATTCTTAAAAATTACGAAAAGGGATGTAGAAAATATTGCGGTCACACTCTAGAAGAAGGAATGGTAAAAAATCAGAAACTTCCAGAAACACTTTTAACCCCGACTACTAAAGGAGAATCCGATGAGCTTATTGACAAAGACGAAATTTTAAAGAGAGGACTTTTAACAAGAGAAGAATGGGAACTTTGTGAATTTTACGCGCATACACTTTTTGAATTTGGAAGAAAAGAAGCTGAAAAACATGGTCTTATTCTTGTAGACACTAAATACGAATTTGGTAGAACTCCTGAAGGAAAAATTATTCTTATTGATGAACTTCATACTCCTGATTCTAGTAGATACTGGATAAAGCATAGTTATATGGAAAGATTTAATCTGAGACAGCAGCCGGATATGGTTGATAAAGATTTTGTCAGAGTTTGGGTAAAAAATAATTATAAAAATCCTTATGATACTACAACTCCTATTAATGTTCCATCAGAAATTTTAGACCAGCTTTCTATAAAGTATTTCCAGCTTTATGAGCTTCTTACAGGAAGTGAGTTTAATTTGTAATAATAACAAAAATGATTTTCTTTAATGTTTTTCCCATCAAAAATGTCTGAATTAAATAATTCTACAATTGTGGATGAAAAGGTAAATCCTTTATATATTGCTATTTTATCAATAATACCAGCTTGTCTTTTAGGTATAACTGTTTATATTTGCTCTAAAGCAAAAAAACAAGAATCTTACAGTTATAAGAGTATTCCTTCTTAAAACCTTAAAAAATCTTTAAATAAAAATTATTTATAGAGACTATGGTGTCTCTATAAAAGTATCGTTGTCCGAGTGGTCAAAGGAGGCAGACTTAAGCTCTGTTGCATTAAATTGCGCGCAGGTTCGAACCCTGCACGATACATTAATTGTTTTTTTTAAACAATTAAAATATTAAGTCCTAGACAAGACAAAAAACTGTCGGTATAGCCCTTGTGGCCAAATGGCTAAGGCGTCGGACTTCTAATCCGAAGACTGTGGGTTCGAGTCCCACCAGGGGTTTAATTTTTCAAAGTAATTTTTGAAAAATGAATTTAAAAAATCTAAAAATGATTATATAAAGCTTTTTATATAAAATTAAACAAAATGAATACTACACTTCTAGCACATGCTTATGATATTGAAGTTAACGACAAATCTATAAATGAAGATGGAGACGAACATACAGAAATTAGACTCTGGTGTTTTGACAATTTTTCAAATCCTTGCCTTTTACGCGTCAGAGATTTTCCAATTTTCTGTAAAGTAGAACTTCCTATCACAGTAGACCAATATGGTCATCTAAAAAAGTGGGACGCCTATTCTGCGAAAGATGTTTATGGTGACATTTGTCGGTCGTTAGAAAACAAAGAACTTAATTCTCCTGTAAGTTATCATTTTGTAGAGTATACAAGACTCTATTATTACTCTTCTGGTAAATTATATCCTTATATCTTATTGACGTTTAATACGATAAAAGATATGGATACTGCTTCCAGAGTATGTAAAAATTTATTTTCTAAACGTCACGGAAAACTACATCTAGTTTTTAGAGAAACGGATATTGATGTTTATAACAAAATGTTTTCTCTTAGAAATCTAGGTCCAACCGAAAAATTTAAATGTCAAGGACGAGAAATTACAAACGATAATCCAGAAAGAATTTCCAAAAAAGGTCCTGAAAATAGACCTTTTAAAGAATACGAAATCAACTGGAAGTCAATGGAAAAACTGAAAGAATCTGAAAATTTCTATACTTTTCCTGTTATCTGTTCTTTTGATATTGAGTCTTACTCGCATAGAAAAGGAGCATTTCCACAAAAACATTGTTTTGAAGATATTGTCTTTTCTATTTCGGCCACTTTCCAACGGATGAATGACCCAAAATCGAGAAAAGATGTTATTATTATCATGGGACTAACAAACCCAATTGACGGTGTAATTACTTATCGTGTAGATGATGAAATTCAAGTTATTGAGAAATTTTTCGATGTTGTTGAAGAGTATGATCCTGATGTATTTATCGGTTACAATATTTTCGGTTTTGACTTCGATTATATTGACGCAAGACTCACTGATATCGGAATGGAATGGCGTAATGTCGGAAGACTCTTAGAAGAAGACTGTTCTATGAAATGTCTTAGCTGGAATTCTGATGCCTACGGCTACAACAAATTGAATATCTTTAAATGTCCGGGTAGAATTTCGGTAGATCTTCTTCCTTACATTAAACGAGATTACAAACTTTCTATGTACAATCTTAATGCTGTTGGTAAACACTTTCTCGGTGAAACAAAAGTAGATTTAAAAGCACAAGAAATGTTTGACATTCATGGAAGAATCATGGATACTATGACTGAAATCAGAGAAATTACTGAAATAGAAGACGATGATGACAAAGCTTTAAAATCTCTTATCCATATGGCGAGAAATAAAGATATTACCACAAAAACATTTAAAAATATTGTAGAAAATATTAAAGGAAACACACTTATCGCAAAGTACAATGTTCAAGATTCCGTTCTTGTTTTGAGACTTTTCGAGAAATTAAATGTCTGGATTTCTTTAATAGAGCTTTCTTCTATTGTTAGAGTTACCCCGATGGAGTTTTTCACTAGAGGTCAACAAGTCAGATGTGTAGCCCAGCTTTACCATGAAGCTTCTCACAAAAATATTGTCTTAACTAGAAGAGATATGGATTATATCTTTTTCAACGGCGGTAAAGTAGAAAATCCGATTGTTGGGTTCTGGGAACTTGTTCTTTGCTTCGACTTTAATTCTCTGTATCCTTCTATCATGATTGCGTACAATATTTGTTTTACAACACTTTTACGTTCTATTGAAGGAGTGGATAAAAATAAATTTAACCATTTTCACATTGAGCAAGAAGAACCAGTGGACGCAAAACCTCCAAAAACAGACAAGTTCGATTATGGTGTTTATGACGACGATTACGATGAAGATGAAGATGAAAAAGACAAAAAAGAAAAAGTAAAAAGAACTTACGATTTCGGTTTTGTGAAAGAAGAAGTCAAGAAAGGTTTACTTCCAGAAATCTTAGAGAATTTGTTAAACAACAGAAAAAGAGCAAAAAAGCAAATGAAAAATATTAACAAGAACTTGGATCTCTTAGACAATCATGTTTTGAGTAAATCTAATGTAAATGAAAATTTTACATTTGGAGAAATTAACAATGAAGAAGCTAAAAGTCTTGTGAGAAAAATAATTCCTGGTGTTAGTGATAGCACAAAAATTATTGATCATAAAGAAGAGATTGAGAAAGATTTCTTTTCCAAGAAAGTAGATCATACTATGTATAACGCAAGACAACTCGGATTGAAAGTTTCCGCTAATTCTATTTATGGTTTTACAGGTGCCCAGGCAAACGGTAAATACTCACTGATAGAATGTAGTATGTCTGTCACTTCCAGAGGCCGTGAACTAATTACAGATTCAGCTCTATTTTTCGAGAAACATTACGGGGCTACTACTGTGTATGGAGATACTGACAGTACTATGGTACATGTTCCTTCTTTGAACAACGACCCAACTAAGGTTTGGGAAATGGCAGATGTGATGGAAAAGAAAATTAACGGGACAAAAGATGTTTTTGACGAAAACGGTAAACTTGTGAAAAAAGGAGAAAAAGGTATTTTCCCAAAACCTTTATATCTAGAATTTGAGAAAGCTATGAGAGCTCTTTTCATGAAAAAGAAACACTATGCGTATATGGAATATGATGAAAAAGGTGATATTATTAAAGAAAAGAATTCTGACATAGAAGCTTTGAATGTAAAAGGTATTGTTCTCGCAAGACGTGATAATTGTCTTTGGGTAAGAGAAACTTATGAAAATATGATTAGAACTATTTTCGCAGAAGGAACTATTGAACAAGTCTTTGACATTGTAATTGACGCAATTGTCGCAGTGATAGAACTTAAATTTAATATCACAGAACAACTTTCTATTGTAAAATCTATGGGTTCTAACTACAAATCTACAACTTATTTTCTAGCTATTTTTTCTGAACTGATGAAAAGTCTTTTGAGACCTGTGAGTCCTGGTGAAAGATTTCCTTATGTAATTGTTAACGACCATCTAAATCGAGACAAAGTTGGTGAAAAAATGAGAACTATCGAGTTTTTTACTGAACAGTGGGAAAGTGCCGGAGTAAAATACGGAGAAGAAATCCCTGAAGATTACAGACCAGACGGGAATATTTATCCTCCAGAAAAGATAGATTCTTCTTATTATATCACAAATATTCTTGCGAATCCAATTGACAAACTGTTTAATTATGGGTTTCAAAGAGTGATAGAAAAATATGAATCTAAAAAATATGAACCTAAATCTAACAAAAGACTAAAACCTGTTTCTGTTTCTAATCCTGTTAAAATGGTTTCATTGATCTTAAAAGACAGAAAAAAAGAAATTCTAGAAAAAGGTATAGAATGTATCTTAGATGATATAAAAGGTCTTAAAAGTTGGTTTCGAGAGTAATTTATAAATATTTATTATATTTATAAATTTTTGATTTTATCAGATAGAAAATATCAAAAATTATCAGATAGAAAATATCAAAAATTATCAGATAGACAATTTTTGTAACGTCTTTTCTAGTTGTTCCGCGTTTTTCTTTTTTTGCTTTATTACATCATAAACAACTGTATCTCCTGATTTACAGTCTTTTCTACTAGTTTCTAACATCATGTAATAAATATTAACATTTCTTTCTTTTGGAGGAAGATTTTCATGAGACATAAATCTAACAGCTCTACCTCTAATTTGTAGAATTCCAGCATAGTTCCAAACTGGGTCCATTACAATTACATTTCTTACTTCTTTTAGATCTATTCCTTCACTTCCAGATTTAGAAATAATTAAAACTTTAAATTCATTATTATTAAATTTATCTACAATATCTTTTTTTTCTCTTTGTGATAATTCTCCGCTAAAAGTCATACTGGGAATATTTTTTTTGTCTAAAACATCTTTTATTGGATTTAATCCAAAATCAAGCCAGTTGGAAAATATTACAGTTTTTTTATTTTCTATTAATTTTAACGCTCTAATTGTTTTTTGACTAAAATATTCATTTCCTTTACCTATTTTATTAACAGCTCTTCTATGACCATTATAAAAAGATTCTGGATTTTTAAAAATATCTCCTTTTATTTCTCTTCCTCTAATGATACTACAATATTTTTCTTCATAATCTTTATCCATTTTTAATTTAATATAATGCTCTTCAAACTTAGGATACTTAGATTTAGATTCTTCTGGGACATCAATATAATCTATTTTTCCTTTTAGATAAGGAACCAGTTGTTTTATTTCTCGGGCATCCGAATTTTTATATAATTTTGTTTTTCCATAGATAAAATTTACAATTGGAATAAAATCTGTTAAATCATTAACATAAGGTGTAGCTGAAAGTAAGAGTCTTTTTCTGGACCATTTAGAACACTGAAGAGCTGCTTTACTTCTTTTTCCCTTAGTTGGACTTGAGATATTTAAATTTCTTAAATTATGAACTTCATCTATAATCATTAAATTTCCTTTACAAACATTTTCTTTTGACTCTTCTTCTAACTGTAAAAATTTCTGATAAGAATATAATCTATACTTAGAAAAATCGTTAACTCCATAGGCGACTAACTCTTTTTTAAAATTTGTTAAAAGACTAGAAGGACCAATAAAAACAACTTTATTTTTTGGAAAATTATCTAGAAAGCATTGCGAAGCTGCGACAGCTGTTAAAGTTTTTCCAGTTCCCGGAGGATGAACTAGAAGCATTCCATCAGTTTTATCACTTAAAAAATGTTCTAACACTTTTATTTGATGAGGTCTTAATTTTAATTTAGATCTTTCGATACAAGACACGTTTTCAACAGAAGTATAGTTACCCATTTTCTTAAATTAATATAAATTATAATTATTTTTTTTAATTATAATTAATCTTTTTTAATCCCTTTATTTTTTATTT
>Ga0209645_1001473_pt1 | contig 11758 bp, 18 predicted proteins | sample ETNvirenome_6_30_FD_184070 | JGI IMG/M metagenome (GOLD analysis project Ga0209645, IMG submission 184070) | Marine viral communities from the Pacific Ocean - ETNP_6_30 (SPAdes) (version 2) | ecosystem: Environmental > Aquatic > Marine > Oceanic | place: Pacific Ocean | collected 2013-06-19
GAATAGGTCTTGGTGCCCTACGAGCAGGCAGATTATATCCACCTGTTAAAGGAAAAGGATTATTACCTACACCAACATTATTACCACCATAACCATAATAATCATCAAATCTAGTTCTACGACCTCTTACATAACCTGTTTTACCACCATTAGCCATAGGTATTTGTTCAGGATATCTTTCATACATTAATCTTTTTCTTTCTTCTTCATCAATATCCATTTGAGCTAACATTCTTTCAAATTCTTCTTGTGATTGCATAACACCTGCTGTACCTGCTGCTGTTGATGCTACCATTCCACTTGGGGTCATTGCAGCTCCTGCTAAATTTTTTACTCCCTCATCAAATCCACCACTAAACAATCTTTGACCTGTTTGCATTAAAGTTGAATCTGGTGTAATTGGTGCTGTTGCTGCAGTTGGTGGTCCAACAAAAGTCGGATCAACTGCTGGTGTTGGAACATCTGCTGCTGCTGTATTTAAAGCTTTAGCACCCATTCCTGCTGTAAGACCTGATAGTAATGCTTTAGAACCAGAACCACCTGTTTGTACATAAGTGGCTAAACCTGCTCCTATACCTGCCATAGCTGCTGTTGATAAACCTGTTCCAGCTAAAATAGTTGGTGCTATTAAACTACCTAACATAGGTGCTAAGAAAGGTAAGAAAGCTTCTGGCTGTCCTGTTTCTGGATTCATTGTTATAGGCATAGCAGATGCTAATCCTTTAACTTCTGCAGGATTAACATGAAGTAACATAGAATCGCCAAAACGACCTTGTGCTGCTACGTTCTTAGTTTGTTGTTTTATATCCATCTATCTATCTTCCTCTTTGGTTTCACAGCCAAACATATTAAAACTCATGTCAACTGCACTTGTATAAACTTTTACTACGTCTGTTTGATTTAAGGTTATGCCTAAAACAATAGCAAAAGAATCATTTGCTGCTACTGATTTATCATAAAAAAGAAACTGTTTATCATCAGCAGTTGCACCAGCAACATGAATACTTAATCTAAATGTTATTGCTGATCCTGTTCTATTTGCTGCAACTATTGAACTTACTGTCGTTTGTGTCATATCAGGACAGGTATAAAGTGTAGTAGTTGTAGTTGCTGCTGGGTCTACTTGACCTAAAACTTTTAGATTATCAGCCATGCTTCATTCCCATTAATAAAAATTGTTGTCTCTTTACAGCTTTGCTTGATACAACATCTTGCAATCTACTTAATCTACTAACTTCAGTAGCTAAATCTTGTATAGCTTGTTCTGTAATTCTTCTTGATACTGTTTCTTCTGTAGCATCATATTCTTGTCTAGGTATTGGTAATACTATAGTTTTAGGATGTGCCATTATCTTTTACCATCTGGTCTTATATCTAATCTTACATCACCTAATCGCCAACCATAATCGTTTGATGAATTAGATACCCTTATTGCACATTGTCTACTTCTAGCTCTAGTATTAGTAAATGTAGAAGCTGGAGTAACTGAAACAGTAGATAATGTTGATAAACTTTCTAATGGATAATCTCTACCTTTAATTATTATATCCACACTATCAGATGTAGATTGTTGATCTCTAAATTGTATATCAGGTATTATACTATTAACTGCTATAAATTTTTCTCCATCTGGGTCTAAATCAAAATCACTTGATTCTATAAATGCAGTAAAATCAGCACCATCATCACCATGACCTATTTCATGTCTATAAATATAATTACTATTGCTTGTGCTACTATTTTTACTTGCAGCTATAGGATTAGTTAATATTAATGCTTGATCCCAAGCTGTTCTTACAAAATTATCTGCAGTAGTTCCTATAGACCATACTTGTTCTAAATAATTATATAAAACATATCTATCTATTTCTGAACTATCTTTTGAAGGATAAAACCACATAATCTCATTAGCACTATCATTTACAGCACCAAATATTTTAAATGCTTGTCCTTGATTAAGATCACTTAAAACATAATCTAAAACTGTGCATGGCAATCTTTGTGCAGAACCTGAGTAGACATAAAATCCACCATTATCCATAAAATAAACACTATTGTTTGCACTAACTGCTGCATTTGGAGATATTAAAGAAGGACCTTGTGCAACTTCGTTAAAAGAAAAAACAAATGGTGCTCCTACAAATCTCATAGAAATAATACCTGCATCTGTCCAAATAAGTATTTCTTGCCTTGTTTGTAAAGCTCCTATAATTGTAGAACCCATAGATAATTGCACACCACCAGCTTGATTTGTTGCAGTTGGTGTCCAATCGGTAATACTTTCTGTATCTGAAAATCTTACTAATAAAGGGTCTAAAGTTGATGATCCTACAGGATTACAACCAAAAGTAATAACATGACGATCTACATCAGAAACCATTGTTTGTAATGCTATCGTAGGAACATCACTAGCTCCAGCTTTTGTTGTTACATTTACTGCTCTAGTGCTAGTTCCTGATGATTCATCCCAGTAAAAAAGACCACCAGCTCTTGGGTTTAAAACTGTGTCATCACCAAAATTATCTATAGACCATAATCTAAGTTGATTAGCAAAAGATAAAGCTGTTGTAGAACCCCAAGTTCCAGCACCCCATGTTCCTGCTCCCCATCCTGTCGATGATACATAAGAATCTAATCCAGAATTTAATTGATACACACCAACTGTAGAACTACCACCATTACCAGTATCACTTGAATTAGCTGTTGCAGTAGCTGTAAAAGTAAATGTATTAGCATTTGGGACAGTATCTATTTGATATTCTTGATTTAAAACTACAGCAGTAATATTACCACCCAAACTAGCAGCACCACTAAATGTAACAAAATCTCCTGCTACTGCACCATGAGCAGTATCAGTTGCTGTAATTGTTGAACTTCCATTTGTTGCTGCAAATGTTACATCTCCTGCAGATGTTGTGCTTCTAATAGGAGTTACATCAGCATATTGATTACCCTCTAATACATAAAATTTTTGATGAGTGCCTAGAGTTACATAGTTTGTACCACTAGCAGCTCTATAAGAATAAATCTTTCTTGATGTTCCAATAAAGCTATCAGTGCTTTGTTTTTGCCAACCACCTATTCTTTCAGGTCTACCCTTACGAAATCTAACTTTATCTGCATCAAACCAGCCACCTTCATTACTATAGTTGGTGCCTTCTTTATTTATTCCTGGTCTAAATACATATTTTCTTAATGGCATATTTAAACCTCATGCCATTCTTTACCTTCAAATAGTAAAGATTCTGCTAATCTTCTTCGTTCTAAACCTGGCAAAACTACTTTTTCTCCATTAACTCTTGCTTTATTCCATTTACGCATTTGATGTGGAACTTCATCTTTTTTATTTTCGTTTAAAACTTTTAACATAGTGCTACTATTAAGGTTTGAAGGACCTAAGTTATAAGTCCAAGCTACTAAAGCATCAAATTCATTTTGTTCTAATGGCACAGTTACAGCACTATTTACATAAGCACCATAGACTGGTAATTCTTCTTTTAACCATTCTTCTGCTTGTTCTTGTGTGCAAGTGTCGCCTTCTTTTACGTCTTTAGTTCTACCAAATGCTATGGTCCATTTTCCTGCACTACATTTATAAGCTTCAAGTTCACAACCTTCAAACTTTTTTATTAAGCTTATACCTTCTTGTGATATTTCCATTTTACTCTCCTTTATCGTTTGTGTGAGATGCTCCAAAATAGAATGAAATAATCGCACTTGCTAATCCCCCTAAATATCCTAATACTAAATTTATAAGAGCTTCGCTATTTTGTTCTGGTGGCTGTAATGTTACTAAAAAAATATAACCTAAAAACCCACCAATAGTAAATAAACCTATGATTCTTGCTGTCCAATCTTTGCTAAACATACCTCTAGCGTGTTGTTTATCTTGTGTTTCTAGTTTAAATATATCTACATCTAGCTCTTTCATTTGAACTTCAAATTCTTGTTCAGCTTTTTTAAGTTCCATCATTTGTTCTGGTGTAGCACTTTGCAAAGCTTGTTGTATAGATTTTTGATCGTTTGACACACCTAATACTTCTGCTATCTTCCCCATAGCCATACCACCTAAAGGACCACTTAAAGCTGTTCCTATTGTTGGTGCTACTGTGCTAACTAAATTTTTTAATATTCCTTTCATAATACTTTCCTACCTTAATGTATATATAGCTAATTTATGTTTTTTGCCTTTTACAGATATTGGTTTTAGTAATTTTAACTTAAAACTACAATGTTTTTTAGTATTGTGACCTATGATTAAATCAACACCTACATCCTTAGTAGCACTTTCAAGTCTAGCTGCTGTATTTACAGCGTCTCCTATTGCACTATAATCAAAGCGTGTATCACTTCCCATATTACCTATTATCGCTTCTCCTGAGTTTATCCCTATACCTATGTCTATTCCTAGATTGGCTTGCTCCATATCTGCCTGTATTTTCTGTGCTGCTAATATGGCTTTATTCTCATGCTCTTTTAAATCTATAGGTGCATTAAATATAGCCATCATTGCATCACCTATATACTTATCTACCATACCACCATACTCTTTTACTGCATTAGCTTGTATTGTTAAAGCTCTGTTCATAATATGAGTAACTTCTTCTGGCTCTAGTTTTTCTGATAAAGATGTAAAACCACGAACATCTGTAAATAAAAAGGTGCAATACTTTCTTTCACCACCTAACTTTAACAATTCAGGATTATCTTGTAATTGTTTTACTTGTCTAGGATCAAGATAATGCTCAAACTGTTTTTTAATTTCTTGTCTAAGTTTATATTGTTCTCTAAATCGTAAGTAAAAAGCTATAGAAGCAGTTATAAATTGTGATATTAAAGTCCAACTAACATCTATTAGTATTCCACGCTGTATTAAATGGTATCCAGAAAATATTGTTAATAAAAATAATAGACTGGTAAATGTTATTCCTAGAGTTATTCCAAAAATATTTATTAAAAACCAGACAAATGTTACTGTTATCACTAGAATTAATAATTCAACAGCTAAATGCCAGTCAGGAATATAAGGACTATCTTGTATTAAAATTGATTCTGCTAATGCAGCTTGTATTTTATGTGGCTCTAACAAACCAACAGGTGTTGCTATCTGAGGCATTACTCCACTCGCAGTAACTCCAACAATAACAAACTTACCATTAACATCCATTTCTTGTAAATCTGTTTGTGGTGTATCCACCCAACTAATCCATTTACGACCTAAAGTATCTGTTTTAACTGGTGGTATTCCTCGTATTGATATTTCTTCTATACCATTATCACTAGTTTTTATAATGTATGTTTTAACATCAAATATTGATTTATATATTTGTGTACCAAAACTAGGAATCCATTGATTTTCTGGAGTTTTAACTAAAAGAGGTATTCTTCTTACAAGTTGATCTACTTCAGTGGGAGCAATGGCTAAACCCTGCAATGTATTATCTGTAAGAGTGTTCAGGTTTTCCTTAACTCCCAAACTTACTATACCACCATTATCTTCGCCTTTCACTACTGTACCTGTAGGTTTAGGATAATTACCTTTACCATCTTCAAACATAGCTATTACTGAAGGTGCATAACCTAATGATCTAGCAAAATCTTCATCACCACCAAATCTATCAGCTTGTGGAAATGATATTGCCCAACCAACTCCTATAGCACCTTTAGCTAATAATTCTATATTTATCTCTGCAAGTCTTTGTCTTGGTAAAGGATAGCCACCTTCAATCTCTACATCTTCTTCAGTTATATTTAATATTACAAAATTTCCTGATGGTTCTGGCGTTTTTATAAAAGTGTCATACACTCTAAATTTTAATATTTCTGTTAAAGTTGATTGATATATTAATGGTAATAATAGTAAACCAAGTATAGGTAATATTAATTTCTTCATTAACAAGACATCCTATATCCGTCAATGTGTATATTAGGAGGACACCATGAGGTTGTATTATTCAAATATTGATTTCTAATTATTGCTCCTGTAAGAGCAAAATTCATCCAAGTATATCCATAAGTATCTAAGTTCTGTCCTACTATACCTGCAAAAATTAATTTATGAATTACTAAATTATCTAAATGAGGATGACTGCCTAAAAATGGATTACCTTCTTTCATATTTGGATTTTTAAGTCCTTCATAAGTTGTATATATATCAAATGCATTTAAAGTCCAATAAGTAATTATTTGTGCTTTTGATGGTTCTTCTTTTATTTCTACAAACTGCAAGAATTTACGATCAGGTATATAAATTACATCTTTTTCTGATATTTCTGGCAAAGTTAAATCTAATTGTGCAAAAATACTATATGGTAAAATTAATAAAAGTATATATATTCTCATTAGCTTTCCTGTTTAATTCTTATAATACTACTACTACCACCATTTATCTTAATAGTTCTTGAAACTCCATCTTGTATCAAAATGACTGTATAACTGTCATCAGAATCTATATCTATTCTAGCTGTATTATTTACACTCCTTAAAATAGTAAGTTTTTCACCTGTAATAAAGGTAGTAATTTGTGTATCTAAATCTTGACCAAATCTAGTCCCTGCAATAGCTATAGATGATACGTCTGCTTGTAGTTGATCTTGTTCTTCTTGTATTTCTAATTCATCAAGAACATCTAATAAATCTTCTAAAAAATTTACATCTAAATAATTAATATCAAGTTCAGTAAATTCTAAATCAGCTTCATTATCTAAAAAATCTTCATCTAAATAATCTATATCAAGATCATTAAAATCAAGAATACTTTTTGACTGAGTTATTGCTTCTTCTTGTTCTAATTGTTTTTCCTCAGGTGGCGATACTATTAATATGTTATCAATCAAATCAAGAGATAAATCTAATATTACTGGTTTACTAGGAGAGTTCTCAAATACAGATACAGTAGTAGCTTCAAAAGGTTTATTTAGTATGACACTTCCTGTTGCTGTTATTACCTCTATTTCTCCACTAGATAATCCATATTGATCTGGTAAAAGAATAATTAAACTTTCTCCTAATTCATTAACTGTAGCTGTAAAGTCTGTGCCTCTTATAGCAATATTAGCTGTAGGTGTTTTTAGAGATATATTCTTTTTATTAAGTTTATCTATATTTCCAGAAATAAATCTAGTTGTTCCAATAGCAAATGTAAGTGCCATTTTAGATTTGCTTGGGTCTGGATCGTATATATACTCGTCTATTAATAATTGACTATGTTCTGTAAGTCTAACTATAGAATCATCAAGAAATGTTATAGCCATACGACCATTAGAAGTTATAGCTTCATCATTGCTTTGTATATCAAAATCTACAAAAGCATCTAAGGGTTTATCCCTTACTATTTGTGCATTACCTCTTAGTTCAGAGATGTCTCCAATATTAACATCCTGTACTTGTGCCTTGATCGTTTTGGACCACACAGATATTTGAATTAGAAGTATTACTAATAATTTTGAGATAATCCCTTGCGAGTGTAGACGATTGCGTAATATCGATAGTGTTTGTACTTCCATCTAAATCTAAGTAAAAATATCCAGAATCCGATGATGTGTTTCCACCATAACCACTCCCTGAAAAGTTAATTGTATTAGTGCTGCCATTTACATCAAGATAATTAATAGCATTAGCATAATCAATATCAAAATCAAGATCATTACTATCTCCAGTTATAATCCAATCAAGATCAAGATATGATGAATCAGCATTTTCAGCTATAGCTAAATCAAATTCATTGCTTGAACCTGTAACATCAATATTAAGATTTATATAATCAGCAGATATAAGACCTGTGCTATTCATAAGTATATCCATAATATTGCTATCACCATCAAACTCAAAGAATCCTGTAAAGTTATCACCATCAATAGCATCTGATCTAAATACGTTAGAACTACCTATTTGATTAATGTCAAGTGTCATTGACACACCATCAAGGTCTAAAGCAGTCATTGTTCCAGATGTAGCTTGTGTTCCACCTATTAAATTTGACGATCCAAGCTGTTCTAAATCAATAGTAGCTGAGTTTCCTGATTGATCTACATATATTTCATTATCTGCAAAAACAGACAAAGATAAAAATAAAACAACATTTAATAATTTATTCATATTTCCAGTACCCTCTCTCGTACCCTATATTTATAAGTTGTAAAACTGCACCCTCAATAGCTTTCATTAAAGCTAAAGTAGTGCTCTCATTCGAAGCAGAACCTATTTCTACCTCTACAAGCTCAGTTCCCATTTCTATAAATTTAAAGACATCTTGAGACTGTCCATAACTATATATTATTTTTTGCGACATAACCTCTATTAATATTTCACCTGTTGCTACTGATACCATTCGCAAACTTACACTAACAGAATCTTCTCTATACTGCATACTAGAGCCAATGCCTAAATATCTTGCACCTATCCCACCAGTAGATATATTACTATCATAAGATACAACTGCACCTTCCAGTAATACACCTGCAAAAAGTAAAGGTGATAAAATACTTTGATCATCTAATTGTTCTCTTGTTGATCTTATAAGCTGTCTTTCTTTTGTAAGATTATCAAGACCAACTCTTTCTACTACACGAAAAAAATTTCCACCTGAAGCGTGCTTTAATGACCTTATTAGTATAGTATTTGGTGCTTGTGTTATTGCTGATGAAAACATAGCAAACTCACTATTGCTTTTTCTTTGTCCTGTTTGATCAGTAAATGCAGTAGGATATACAGCAACAACTGGTTTTACTAAAGGTGGTTGTACATTTGCTAAATCTTTTGATTGTAGATCATAAATACTAAAAGTTTCTCTACCTTCTAAATTTAAGGTTTTTGGATTTGTTTCTCTAACTACATCTATAAGACTGCAACTAGAAAGAAAAATCCCCGAGAGGCAAAGATATTTCAGTTGTCGTACCATCATTAGTATTAAAAATTGTAAGTATTATCATACCATCTTCTATTTTATAAGAGATAATATTACCTTCTAGTTCAAATGTGCCTTCCGTTGATTGTGTTTCACCAAACATATTTTCAACAATCTGCCTGGATATTTGTGCATAAATACGACTTTCTAGATTTCTTATAAATCTAGCAAGTGTTGTATTTTCAGCATCTCTTTCTAATTGTTCTTGTAAAGCTTTTATTTCTTCTTTTATAGTCATCTTACGCATATGTTCTTGATTTTCTATAGTAAGATAATGACTAGAAGTTCCTACTCCACTAAATGATGGATTCTTAAACTTAAATGTTATAGTGTCTGCCTCAGCATTTTGTACAACTAAGTGTGTTAATAAAAACATAAACCCTAAAAGTATGGTTGGGAATATATTATCTTTAATCTTTTCTTTGATCATCTCTATCTGCCTTTGCTAATCTATCAGACTGCATAAGTTGTGGAATACCTAATATAGTCTTTAAAAGTGTATCTTGCCTAATTATTTCATTATCAACAGAGCGAACTCTATCTATAAGTGCTACTAATATGCCATGTTGTGAATCTAGTTTTTGTCCTAATCTTTGTTCTATTTCAGATATTTGAGCAGATACCTTTTCATCAAGAACATCTACTTTAGTTTCCATACCATCAATTATTTTATTTATAAGTTTCCAAATAAATAAACCTAATCCTAGTGCTGCTGCTATTGGAAAACCTACTTCATTAATTAAGGTAACTACTGCTTCCATTAGTAATCACCCCAAACTTTAACTTTTTTTCCCCCATGATATTCAACAGCATGACCCTCTGTTATTAATATTTGACACATATCTTTACCATCTTCTGTATAAGGTATGCCTAATATACGACCATATTTACCTTTACCTAAAGATTTAACTTTTATCTTCCCCACACAAAGTTCTTTCAATCTTTCTTTTGCAGCAAGACCAAGTTTTTTTTCTGCTAAATCTCTAGTTCTACTTTCTGGTGTATCAATACCAGACAATCTAACACGTTGCTTATGTAGCTTTACATCAAAACCTAAATCAAGACAACAATCAAATGTATCTCCATCTACAACTCTTTCTAATATAGCATTATAAACAAATGCATCTGGTGATTTAGCCATTATCTTTTTTTCCCTTTATGTAAACCATGTTTTGCGTGTTGTTTTCCTGCTCTTGTAGCTGCTCTTTTTTTTCTATTAGCTGCTGCTAATTTTCTTCTACCTTTTTTTGTTGATTTTAATCTATTTATTTGTGCTTTTGGAGCATATACCTCACCTGTTTCAGATGATTTTTTTCCACTAGGAGTAGTCCATTTTTGACTTGTCCACTTTTTTAAACTTTTTTGAGATTTTTTTAATGGCATTATTCTTCTTCTATAAATCCTTTGCTATATAAATTATTAAATGTAGTTAATGGATCAAGATAACTTTCGTGACCCTCTGCTGAATGTATGTGTTGTGATGGAGCAAAATCTGGTGGTCCTTCTCCTGTTACCCATAAAGCAGGACTTGTAGCTCTTACTCTATTATTAGGTAAAGCAACTAAATTACCTTTCCATTCACAATCTTCGGTTATATAACACACATGAGATTGTTTATGTTGAGCAGGACAATCAGCTATAGAATTATTCGTATAGTCAACTGTAAATAAATATTTGCCTTGATAAAACTTATTATTTATTTTACATATCCAAGGACTAGAACTTACTCTATCCATTACTATTACAGAATGATCTCTTGATTCACAATCCCAAGGTTGTGCTAAATGATCTTCCATAGGTAATGCCCATTCTTCTACTGGTATATCTGCGACTAAAGCCTGTATAGGCATCCTCGCCCACATAGCTCCACCATGAATATTAGAATCATCATCTTCTGCTTCACAGCCTGTAAAAACTACATGAAAACTTAATGATCTATCTGGAATAGTATTAACAGCTATAGCTAATGCGTGTAAATATTCTCCATGATATTTTTGATGATTTGCAGTAAATTCTTTTCTAACCCAACATTTAAAATGTGGTATATTGCTTATTAAATAAGACATAACTCTTTCCCTTAGTTTTAATTACTTATATCCACCACCTGCTTTTTTATAAGCTTTGGCTAACATTTGTGCTTTTCTAGCTGACCATTGTCCAGGTCTACCACCTTTGCTACCAGCTTTTATTCTGTTAAAAATACGTTTACGCATGCCTGGTTTAGTATAATTACCAGCTTTATTTACTGTAGATTTTTTTTGTCTACTCATCCTATAAACCTAGATAAAATTACGCTCCCCACTATAAATGGATATACTGCCCAAAGCATCATCTCTAATTTATCAAAACGACTAGAACCATCTTCAAGTCTTTTGTCAATGCTTTTATATATTGCTGCACATTCTCTTTCGTGAGATTCAATAGCATTTAAAGCATCTTTAACACTAGCCATTATTTTTTCTTTTCCTTATCAGATTTATCTACAACTTCTTCTGCAACATCTTTAGTATGTTCTGCAAGTAAATTTATAAAAACTGTTTTACTAGCTCTTACTTGATCTAGTTGAAAGCTAAGTTGCGATTCTTTATTTTCTAAATCTTCTATTTGTGATTTACAATATTGCTGTTCTTTAGTTAATTCTTTTTCTGACATAATTTCCCCAATAAAAAGTTAATAACTAATTATAATGCATAATGCTAGCAAATACATTAATTTGCAGCAATATATGCTTTTCCTTTAGTAATTGCATTAGTGCAATTAGTTTTTTTACTACTAGATGAACCTTTAACATTAGGTGTGTCATCATCACTATCAACTGGTTCATACAATAAAATAGTTTCTAAATGATCTACG
>Ga0209645_1001474_pt1 | contig 11754 bp, 13 predicted proteins | sample ETNvirenome_6_30_FD_184070 | JGI IMG/M metagenome (GOLD analysis project Ga0209645, IMG submission 184070) | Marine viral communities from the Pacific Ocean - ETNP_6_30 (SPAdes) (version 2) | ecosystem: Environmental > Aquatic > Marine > Oceanic | place: Pacific Ocean | collected 2013-06-19
TGCGCCCAAGGGTTTCAAGAAATCCCTGTATTTCTTCTGCGCTATTTTTAACTTCTGTTTGCACACCGCCAAAAGTAAAGGTGATGCGCTCACCCTCTTTGCTGGCCTTGATGCCAAATTCTTTTAGTCTTTCAAATTCGCCTTGAACTGCATCTGTGACCGCTTCTGAGAACTGCTGTAAAGATTTACCAGACCCACTAGCTATATTGCCAAACGCATCTAACGCTTTTATGGATGGCGTTATTCCTTGCGCCAAAAGAATGTTAAAACTTTTAGTGACTTCTTGAACACTAAACGGCGTTTGTGCCGCAAAAGTTTTTAGAACGTCAAACGCTTGCGCCGCCCGTTCAGATGATCCTAAAAATGTTTTGAGTGTAGCTTCTAGCGATTGGAACTGCTGGTTTGTTTCAATAGTAGATTTAACGAGCAGACCAAATCCAGCCGCGCCAGCAAGCCCGGCGATCCCAGTCTTAACATTAAAAACGGCTTTTTTTATTCCATTTAAGCCACGGGCAACAGTATTAAAGGCACCTTTGGTAAGGTTAAACGCCCTAATGACAATGTTAAGATTTTCCTGCGCCATTTATGATCTCCAAGTAGGCTATCCAGCCAACGATTTCATTATATGGCAAACATTCTATTTCCGCGATGCTTTTATTTAAGCGATCAGCCAGCCCGTACATAATAAACAGAAGCTGATCGCTATTTAGTTTTTTTCAGCATCCTCAACAGTATTCATACCGCCCATAATTCTAGTTGCTACATCGGCAACTGTATTAAGAGGCTGGCGCATGAGAATGGGCTTATCATCAAGATCAAATGCTTTGTCGCCTTGATCTGTTTCGGCTTTCATAATTATTAAATCAACCAGTGCTTCGATAGTCTGGTTGTTAAGAAAGTCTGGATGCTTTCTCTGTATTTTAGAAAACTCACCAACAAGCAATTCGCCAGCAAATATTACTAGCGGCTCATCATCGCCCCATTCAGGTACTTCCACGCGCACGCGCGCTTTAGGTGCTTTTGTGCGGATTTGTTCGCCAAGTTTAGACATAGTGCCACCCCTGTCTGTCTATTATTTACACGGTTGTTTCGGTAATGCCGCCCGTGCCTTGTGCAGTAAACGCAACCTCAACCATACCATCGAAAGATGATGTGACTGATTTACCTGTTACAATAACTGTGCCGGTGAAATATGTGTCGCCAGATGCGGCACCTTCTGGGTACAGTTCCAGCGTCAAAGATGAGCCAACATCTAGCGCGTTTTGCGCGGTGTCAGTTTCATCAAAGAAACACTCAACCGATGCGGTATATGAACCAAGACCGGCTTTGTATGAGCGAAAGCTGTCACCCATAGAAGTGTCTTCAATAACTTCGCCGGAAATATCAAGAGTGAATGAACGTACTTCGGCAAGAGTGTTGCCGCCGACTTTTACAAGTCCTTCCGATCCTGCGTGTGTTGCCATGATTTAGTCCTCATCAACTTCGGTTGCAACTGTGTCAGATTTCTTGGGCTTCTGACTTTTGCCCTTTTTCGGTGCTTCTTCCGAATATCCTTTGGCAAGTAATCTTTTTGCTGTATCAGGCCAGCAATTAATAGCGTTGCCATTTTCATCGTACACTGTGACGCGCTTCATTTTAAACCGCCCCTTCAACATCGTTCTCAAGTGTCGCATAGGTAACACTTACTGTCAATCTACCTACCCCAATGCTTTGCTCACCGTCAGAATTATAATCGGCTTCAAATTCTGTGACCTGTGTATCTTTAGCATAGCCGCCACGGGTAAGATCAGTTGCCAATGCTTCTTCGATTTCAAGCGCAATCTGGTCAAGACTATTATCAAGCGCAGAGGTTGATTGCACAAAAAACTCAACAGAGACATCAAGCGATCTCATTTGAGTGCGCGGCGGTGTTAGCGTTGAATATTCTGTAGCTTCTGCGCGGGTATAGATACAGACTGCCGGTAACTTGGCATCAGTTAGCGAAAACAATCTGGTCTGAAATACATTCGATCCGGTCGTTGTTAGCCCGGTCAGCGTTGTTGTAATATTGTCACGAATTAATTTGCGGACATGCGCCATTAGTTTTTCTCCAGCATTAGCCGGGTCATACCAGTACCGTCAGGCTCAACAACTCTAATAGTGTAGGCTGTGCCAGAAACACTAAGGGCATCACCTTCAGCAACGCTAGGCACATCTGCGGTACGGCAGATAAACATTGGATCTTGCATTGAAACACCGACATTGCCACCGGCCTCTGCTTCAAAATAAACATTTCTGATAATACCATTAACAGTGCTTGCCGATCCGCCGCTTGGAGTAAAACTAGCGGCTACACCAAAGTCATCTGCATTAAAAAACACAGCCCGGTCATCGGCACTTTCAACAGCCATTATTCATCCTCTGGCGTTAATACACTTTCAACAGCACGATTGGTTTTCTTGGGTGCGGCTTTTTTAACCTTAGTTGCTAAACCGCGCGCAATCAGACGTTCTGCTGTTCGCGCTTCTAAATCATATTCTTGACCGGCCATAAGGTTGCCACCAGTACCGGCAAAACATTTTTCTAAAATCTTAACTTTCATAATACCACCTTACAAAAGGTTGTGACGGGACAGCCACCTTCTCACGACTATCCCGCCACTTCCAATACACCTATTAGGCGATGCTGACCTCATCAGTCTTAGCAAAGCTAACAGCATTACGGACACCCACATCCAGTTCTGCGTGCAGAACCATGCGAACCGCACCAGACTTGCTGTTGCTGTACGGGTCCACAAGGATGCTAGGCGCACCAAACTGCGCAATGATGAGTTGCGAGAAATCACCATAGACCAGAGCAGAGGCGTCATTGCCGCCATCGCCCGGATCCAGATTTGTCGGCACATTGCTGGTAAACTGAATGGGCTGACCATAGAGTTCAGTCCACGGAGCATCCAAGATTTGAACGCTGTCCGTGCTGGACACTTTGGCAGTTGAAGCGAGTTTCGCTTTAACGGCAGGGTGTGACAAGAACCCGGCAGAGCCTTGATTGACAATGCCGTTATCTTCCTCAACCAGTTTGACCAGAGCAATAATGTCTGCCCATGTCAGAGCATCAACGTCAGTACCAGACGAGATGTCCAGATTGTTGATGCCTGATGTGTTCAGGATACCCGTGGGCTGACCGCTAGAACCAGAACCTTGGATTGCATAGAACTCCGTGCGGTCTGCGGCGGATGCCAGCAGATCGTTGCGGATGATCTGTTCAATCGATGGTACGCTTTCCATAATCAGCTGGCGCGACATTTCTACAAATGCGCCCATTGTGCGCGGTTGCAGAGTAACTCCGCCATCAGTACCGGCACCGTCACCTACATCTGCCAATTCTTCGACAAATGCGGCTGATGCACCAGTAGCCAATTTTGGCATTTTGATGCGATTGGTCAGGCCGGACAGGTACGTTGTACCCAGAGTGCCAAGAACCTGACGGGCGCGCAGGGCTTCGATGAACATATCACCGCGATGCTCTGTCGGCACAAAGTCATCAAAGACAACTTCGGAGCTGGAACCGCCGGTTGCGGCAGTTGCAAGTGGGCCACGCTGACCCCAAGCAAAGTCAGGAACATATACGCCATCTGCTTCGCGTCCAACACGGCGTGAAATCTCGTCATGGATCTCACGCTCAAAACCGGCTTTGCGCCAATCCTGAGACACTTGGGCTTGGATCATGCGTCCCAGCGAGTATTCGCGCTGTTCTTTAACCGGCGCGTCAATAGCGGCGGGTGCAATATCCAACGGCTTTTCGGCAAGTGCTTCAAGCAACTGGCCACGGAAATCCTCATAGCTAACGCCATTGCGGATTGCTTCGTCACCAAGATCACGTTTGTTGTGCTTGGCGGCGAGTGTAAGGATGTCAGATGCGGCTTTGCGTGTTGCCTTTTCGATTTCGGCTTCACGCACTGCAATATCTACACCCTCATTTTTTACTTCATCAGTCATTCTAATCTCCAAGTCTGATGTGGTTTCAGTAAGGGTTTCATCAGAAGCACTACGTCCCACCCCCACCTGACTGGACATGTCAGCGGGTACGGCAACAACAGATACCTCAAGTGGCGTGGTTTTGATCCGTACATAATCCTCAGGATCGCTTTCACGCTCAATGCGGCCATCAATACGATAGCCAACTGAAATATTCGCGCGTATTCCATCACGAACATCGTTAAACACTTCAGAAGCAAGCGCACCTTTTCCAAACTGCACTACTGCCCGCAGACGGCGGTCATCTTCGTCAAGTTCAACACTCATTACCCGGCCTATTTGTTGATCCATTTTGTGATCAAGCAAAAGCGGCGCGCGCCCTGAGTTCAGAAATTCTAGGTTCATATTGTCACGGCTATGGTCTATGACCTCTTTGCCGAATGATCTGTCAACCGGTTCTTCGGATGACACCCCAATGCGAACCATTCTTGTATCTTCGTCAATAAAGCGGTCATCTTCATTTATAAATGTAGAACGCTTAGACATTTGTGTGCGGTCAAATCTTTCCATTTCTTTTTCTTCATCTTCATCGTGATATGGCCGCTCTTCAACTTCCGGCATAGATTTGCCGAATGTAATAACATAAGCATCATCGGTTTCTTCAACCTTCTGGATGTGCCGTTCTATAATTTGCTCAGTCATAGTTTTATCCTCAGTATTCGGATTGCCAACATTATCATCTAAGAAAGCGGAAAAATCAATGTCTTGCTCTGCGCGCTCTTTGCTAGAAAGCGGATGACCCTCTGGAAATAAATCCGTGTCGTGCTTCCCGCCTTGGAAACGACCATTGCGCAAAGCAAAAAGAAATGAATTGACCCTTGCGTATGCCCAACGGTCAGCACTGGTTACGCCCGGTCTAACCGAACCCGGATTGGTATTGTACGCCCCCACACCACGCTCAAATACTGCGGCAAGCATACGCCTAGTGGCGCGCTTCTTAGGATTGTCACCATACTTTTCGTTATGGTCTTCAACCTTTTTGTCTAATGCTTTTTGTACTTTGCCGCTTAAATCTTTATAGGCGCGTTCTTTCTTGCCCTCTAATTTTTTAACCAGTTCCAAAATAACATCCTTCATGCCTTGTTCGCCAAGATTGCCGATAACGCCCCACTTCATTTGCGCGACAACGCCAGCAACATTACTTAGGTTGGGTTGCTCTTTGCCATCCTTAAACTTCTGACCATCTCTAAAGTGACGCGCCGCCCATGCTTCGCGTTCTTTAATCCAGTCCAATACGCCTTCTGTTTCTTGCCCATCTCGCGCTTTAGTCCAGAACTCATACGCCTCATTGCCGCGAATATTGCCGCCGGTTTTCCAGATATCAGAATGGTCTTTTTTAATCTGCGATGCAAAATCATAATCAAATTGCGGGTACTGGCTATTGCGCAAGCTGATCTTTTTATCGTCACCTTTAGTAGGAAAATCAGTCGCCATCGGTGTCACCTAGTTCTTCTGGATTTATCTTCATTGGTCCATAAGCAGACTGACCACCGCCGAATGGTTCAAACGCAAGTTTCAAGCCATAGCGTTCTGCCATTTCTTTGTCGTTTTGTATTTGCGTGAATAGTTCTTCGACATCGCGCCCGTAATTAGCCGCAACATCATTCATAGATAATAGGCCGTTTTGCAGACCGACAACACTGGCACTGATTTCGCGTTGCGGATCTACCCATGCAAAACCGCGCCCACGGAAATGGATGTTGTCAGAAAATTTATCAAACTTATTAATCGGAATGGGGATGCTACCAATATCAAGTGCGGCATCCAACCATGCCCGGAATATAGGTTCACAAAAATGCTCAATCAAAAACGACTGCAACAATCTATAGTGGTCGCGCTCTTCAATCGTACCCTGCCGGATGGATGAATAGCTAACGCCGGTCAAGTCATTAGACAGGCTGGTGTAGCTGACATTCAAACCAGATGCGATACCGCGCAAAACAGCACTTTCAAAATCGGCAAACGCCGTTGTCGGGTGCGTGGGGTCAATCATCTGGAATTCGTGACCCGCCGGCAACTGGCTATATGATCCCGGTTCCATATCTATAATCGGCACGCCATCATCGGTTTCATCATCGCCAACATATTCATCGCCGCTTGGTGTTGTAATCACGCCAAACTTAGCGGCGGCAGATCTTGCGGCAACTAACTCTGCTTCACGATAACCGCCAAGCATCTTTAGACCGGCGATTGCTGGTGCCATAAATGGTTCGCCGCGCGTCTGATATGTTCTGCTTGGCATAAATACATGAATAATTTGATCAGCCGGGACACGAATATGCTTGCGTGATCTAGGCGTAGCAAAGAAATCATCATTAGGGTGGTCTGTTAAAATGTAATATGCGACAGGCCGGTGGAACTCATCAAGTTCAACACCCATTCTAATTTCGTTGCCATTATCTTCATTATGGCCGTTCTTTTCGTGGTCTACCAGATCCGGCTCAATGAATTGTATTGTAAAGCCGTTGCGAAATCTTGGGTTGCGTATTTTCTTGATAAATACTTCGCCATCACGGGCAAGACCCTCTGCCGTAAATCTTTGGCAGTCTAGCCAAGACATCCGCCCGGACACTTCCGCAGACCCCATTCGCCCCCACGCTTTGAACGCATTTTCCAAGATAGTATTGCCAGACGCATCTAGCTGACCATCATCGTTGCGCGCGCGAACCTGTAACGTAAAACCGCTTTCTCCAACCACGTTTGTTTTTATCAGGTTTAAAAATCTTTTTGCGTATTCGTTGTTGCGCGCTAAATCACGACTGCGATCACGCAGGGTGCCAAGCTGATATTTTAGATTGCTGTCGGCACTATTACTTGGCGCAATAAAATCTGTAAACAAACGGCTTTTGCTTGCGCCGGAATAATTCCGACCCATTCTGCGTCCAACCCGTGTGCGTTTTTTGACCGGCTGTTCATTTCGCAAAAAATCAAGTAAAGCCATTTAAAACCTCATCAAAATAGATGCTTTTGTTTTCTTGCCGTGCTTGATTGCTTCTTCGCGTTTATGCGCCGCCACTTCCCGGCGATATCTGTCACGGGCATCGAGCAGTTCAGCAAAGCTAAACTTGCTCAAACTACGTCCTTCAATAGAATAAGATGAAACATCAGCGTCTGCTTTACCTGACAGCATAGCTTCAATTTTATCTAGTACAATTTCTGCGTGATATCTTGGGTCAACATTATTATCAAAGTCAGTTAAAATATCTATTTCGCCACGATCAACAATAATTCTATTGTTTGTGCTATCCTGTTCGATTTCTAACTGATAGTGGTAATGCCCAACATCATACCCTGCTGTCACAGAACTTGCGGCAGAAAACAGATAATCATCGTCATCAGCACTAGCTGTTACAATAATTTCACTATTGGCTCCAGTTGCGATCCTAGCGATAAACCGCATTGTATGTAAGCTGTTTGAATAGTCTTGCGAAAACTCTGTAATCTTAAATTGGAACAGATCGCCAACAACTAATTCTGTGGGTACGCCGGTTGGTGCGTTTGTCGTATCAAATAAATTAGCCACGGCAGTAAATATCCTTTGTCATCGCCACCCATTTACAAAGCCGTCACGCTTTGGCCTTATTGACCTTTGACGCCTTTTAGGTTCGTTAGCCGGTTTTGCACTCTGCCTTTCAGACTTTTGCGCAATCATATTAACATTGACATTAAGAATTGACAATGCCGCTAAAGCATACACGCGACAGTCCAATGCCTCATTGCGCGCGCGTATCTTTATCCACTGTCTTTGGTGAAATCCGCGACTAAACTTTTTGACAACTTTCTCTGCTGTAAGCTGTTTGAAATATTCGTCTGGATAATGCTCTGGAAAATGACAATAGCCCGCACCCGGATCCTTAATTTTTAAATGTGAATAGATTACCTCTTTGAGCGTATCGACACCGACAGGGAACAGCTTGCATTTCATATTGTTATTTGTCGATGGCTTACCTACCGGCGCGCGTCCTTCACCGCCCATACCCTTAATAGCAAAAATACGTCTACCGCCGCGCGCTTTGCAATACCTATAAACCGCTTGCGTATGGTGTCCGCCGCTATCAACGGCAGTTGCCTTAATCGGCAAGACCCGCCCGTCATAGGTTTCATATTCAGTATTTAGTAATTCATCAAGATCTGCCCAAACCTGACCGGCACTTGGATCACCCCATATTGTATGAAACCCGATTGACCATGTTTCCTGATCGCGCCCAGACCCTAAAATCTCAACCTCTAGCCGATCATCCTGCACATCGGCTCCGGCTGTTATGAATACAACGCCATCCGGGATCTTATCGCCATAATCTTCGCGGTTTTGTGATATTCCGAAACCATCTACACCTTCACCTTCATCTTCCCACAGTTCGCCTAAACTGGTGTTGATAAACACGCGCAATGTTTCTGGCAGTTTTTTAGCCGCAAGAAAATCGCGCACTAAACTTTCTAAAGATGTCCAAGGTGAACATAAACCAGAAAGCTGGAATCCCGCCGATCCAGCGAATGGCGCGGTGGCTCGCCATTCTCCCCTGCGTATTGCACGAAAACGTGCCGCATCATCCCAGACCGAACCGCAATGTTCACAAACATAACAGGCAGATGCCACCTTGTTTTCTTCCCATTGCACATTCGACCAGCGCATCACTTGATATTCGCCACAGTCAGCGCACGGCACATGGTACTGCCTTTGATCTGAATTTTCAAACGCCGCTTCGATACGGCTTGACCCTTTGTTTGTTGGGGTGCTGACCATTACAAACTTGCGGTTCCAAAATGTAGCCGCGCGCTTTTTCGCCAACTCTATCGGATCGCCTTCCACCGTTGGCAACATCCTGTCACACTCATCGAATAACACTAAACGTATAGGGCGGCTGGCGAGTGACGCCGGGCTATTAGCACCGATAAGCGTGATATGTCCGCCATCGAACTGTTTATGATAAATTGTATTTCCGCTATCGCGGGTGCGTGGATCTTTTACTTTTTCTTTGAGTGTCGGCGTATCGCGTAACATAGGCGCAAGCCGGTCACGCGAAAAAGTTGCGGCAAGTTCTTGAGTAGGTTGTACCAGTAGCATCGGGCATGGGTCGTGATCCATGTGATACCCGATCATATTCAATATCATTTCGGTCTTGCCAACTTGCGCGCTAGACATCACCACAACAGTTTCAACTTTTTCATCGCTGATAGCGTCCATAATCCCGCGCTGATATTCCGCGCGATCTGTAGACCACTGCCCTGCTTCCGATGATGCTTCCGGCGAAAGCCGCCGGTGTTCATCCGCCCAATCACTTATTTTTAGATTTGGCGGCGGTGCTAGGTTTTCCATCGTCCGGCGCGCTATCATCCTCAGATTGTTTTGACCTGATAGGATTATTGGTTTTGACTTCGACTGACGATAATTCTTTGAGTGCTTCATTAATACTGTCTTTCAAAATTCGTTTCGCATCGTTTACATCATCCGCCGCAAAGACACGCGCCGCCGCTTTTGTTGGTATACCTAACAACCGGGCGCGCATATTACTTGCCATTGCATCCCAAGCATCGCGCACATCATCCGCCGGGATTAAGCTACTGCGCATCTGATCGTGTTCCATCTCCGCCATATCTGCCTTAACTTTCGTCAGGCGTGTACGATGAGCGTTGTAATCATCGCCGGATCCATCGGATCGCAAAGACAGTTCGCGCAGATATTTTACATAACCCTGAACGGCTGGCACAAGTTCGTAACGACCACGCGATGCTTTTGGAATAATGCCTTCACTAGATAACTGCTGAACGCGGCGCGGTGTTAAATCCAATAGCCGGGCAATAGTCTGTAGTGGAAATGTTTGAGGGTCTGCCATTATTTTTCAATTATCCAACCAGCCCAATCGCCAAATTTAAACCATAAAAAGGCATCATCACCTAGTTCGTTTGTATATGTAGGGCGTTGAACACCGGCAAGCGATATTTCTTTTTTGATAATTTCGTCAGAACTCGCGCCAGATATAATTTTATTTTGCAAAGTTAACCGCCACATAACTGTAGCTAGATATCCTGAGGATGCTTCCGCTTTATCAACTATTATAATTGCTCCGCCCTTATTGCATTTATCTTTTAGGCGTTCTAATAAATCCCGCCTAGTTTTTGGCGGCATAAACATAAAGACAAGAAAAAGGGCGGCAAAGTCAAAATTTTCAAACTCTACATTTTCTGCATTATCAATTATTAAATTTTCTTTTTGGGGGCCATTATATATTTCTGCCATTTCAGCACTAGGCTCTATTGCTATTAATTTAGCAGATCTTTCTTTAATAGTTTTAGAAATAGCATTGCCGATATTTCCAGTTGATGCCCCAATGTCATAGACAAGACCGTCTTGCTGTATGTAATGCCGCGCAATATGGTCAACGGCATCTGTCAGCATATTATACCACGGCAACTGTTCTCTAACGTGGTCGTCAAATCCATTAGCAACATCTTTATTCTTAAAAGTCCACCTATCAGGATGTTCCATTTATTTTCTCCAATATTTCTGATTGTATAGTTGCCGCAATATTTTTCATCATTATGGGCGGGACAGCCCTGCCGCACCTTTCAACAGATTGGGAATAACTACCGGTTAAATCATAATCATCTGGGAAACTACATATTGACTTTATTTCAGAAACACTAAAGTTGCGCGGCTCAATAGGATGGACAACAGACGCCGCACCGGAATTGCCCGCAGTTGCTGTTACTGTCGGGCATGGCATATTTAAAGCAGGGCGAACAAGCTGGAAATATTTTTGTGACTGAGTTCCCGGCGATCCCATTTTTTTCCATTCATTATAGATTGCATATTTTTGGATATCAGTTTCTGGCTCAATTTTCCCGTTTGCGGCAGAAAGCGCATCCTGCAATGTGTAGTAATATTTTAAGGGTTTTGGAAATATAGGGGCTAGACCTATATCATTTCTAACACCTATGAATATTAATCGTTGCCTAGCTTGCGGAACACCAAGCCACCTAGCATCTAGCAATTTAGCTTGCACGTTATAGCCGCAGGTTTTTAGTTTCTTTAATATTTCTATAAAATAACCTTTTGCAGATCCTTTAACTAAGCCGGATACATTCTCTGCTACAAACACTTTTGGTTTTATTTCAGATAAAACTCGCGCAAACTCGAAAAATAAATCATCAGATCTCTGGGAGACATCGCTATATTTTTTAACCTTGCCCCAATTCTTTTCACGGCTTCCGGCTGTAGAAAATGACGCGCAAGGCGGCGACCCATCTAGTATGTCTAAATCACCCGGAGATAACCCAACCTTGTCTAAAAAATCTAAACCGCTAGTGTCTCGTATATCACTGCCATCTAATATTGTGCTATCAGATTTATTCGCTTTATAGGTTTTCTGCGCTTCATCTACAAACTCATTGGCAAGCAATATTTTATATCCAGCCATCCTGTAGCCAGTTGAAGATCCGCCACCGCCAGCAAATGTCGAAATTACATTAAATCCATTATGGGGGATTTGTTTAATGTCCTTGATAAGCGGCACGCTATATTTTGGCTTATCCACTTTTGCCACTCCAGCGATATTTACACTTTGGACATTCGTGTTCTGTCGCCACTGTTTCATCAAATGAATTAAAATCTTCCGGCGGAGAAAGTTCAATAACACGATTTAGGTTGTCTAGTTCATCCTGATCAAATCCGGTGCTAGAAACATCAAACCCACTAGACATTATGTCGGCTATTTCTAGCTTTAACAATTCGTCATCC
>Ga0209645_1001475_pt1 | contig 11751 bp, 7 predicted proteins | sample ETNvirenome_6_30_FD_184070 | JGI IMG/M metagenome (GOLD analysis project Ga0209645, IMG submission 184070) | Marine viral communities from the Pacific Ocean - ETNP_6_30 (SPAdes) (version 2) | ecosystem: Environmental > Aquatic > Marine > Oceanic | place: Pacific Ocean | collected 2013-06-19
CTCTAGAAAAACATTTTGACTATATAAACCAAACCCTGCACTTGCTGGATTTGTTCCATGTAATCTATCTGTACTCAATCCACTTAAATCACCCAATCTTGCTTTTAAATCTACATCATAAACTCCACTACCAGTTCTCTCAACAATATCTATGTAAGGAGTGGTTGTATCTGTTGGATTTGCATTTAATCTTATATAACCAGTTCCAATTCTACCTGTTGAAGCTAATACTTGACCAGGTGCTAAAGATTGTGATTGATTTGCATTATCACCTAAGAAATCACCACTACTTCCACTTTGATAACCACGTACAACGTAAAGTTTTCCAGCAAAATTAGTGTCACTAGATGGTTCGTCTCGTGAAGCACTCTGTACTAAAATATATTCTGTTGAAAATCCAGTATCACTAATTTTCTTTGCTACTAATATTTCTCCATCATTGTTATAACTACCTGTAAAACCTGTAGCGTTAACTACACTCATTGTAGCTGCTGATGCTGATATGTTAAGTGAACCAGTTAGTGTGGTTGAATTTGCAACATATAACTGACCACCAACTGCATTTACAGATTCTTTTTCAAATACAGTAGTTTTTAACGTACCACGAATTGATATATTTTCAAATTCAGCAATACCGTTGTCTGCAGAATCTAATCTGAATCCTTTTGTACCACTAGCAAAATCATTTGTTTCTATAATTCCACTAGAGTTTAATGTTAAGTTGGAACCAACTATCGTATTAGAACTTAATGTCCAACCACCAATTGTACCAGACGTAGATTTTAATACACCACCTTTAGTCACACTAAATGGAGCACTACCAAATGTAGCATGTCCTAACTGAATACCTTCATCTCCATCAGCTATAAAAATATTATTACCAGTTCCTAAAGTAACTCTTTTACCACTAGCATCTAATGTGAAGTTGGTAGCTGTTAGAGTATTACCATCTATTGTAAACCCAGCTATCTGACCACTTGTTGCAGTTACCTTTCCTGTTATCTGAGCAGCTGATGCAGTTATTTGACCAGTAGAACCTTTTAAATTTAATGTAGAACCACCTGAATTTGTTAAATCTGTTCCTATATTAAATCCACCAATAGTTCCTTCTTGTGCAGTAATCTTACCAGTTATCTGAGCAGCTGACGCTGTAATCTGTCCACTACTACCTTTTAGTTTTAATGTCGAACCACCTGAATTAGATAAATCATCTCCTATTGTAAAACCACCAATTTCACCACTTGTAGCAGTCATCTTACCACTTATATTTGCATTGGAAGCGGTAATATTATTCATTACAACATCACCATCTGCTTGTAAATGAAATTTAGAAGAACTTATTTCTACGTTTCCATTAGAACCACTTACAAAATTTGTAGAAGCTTTACCTAAAAAGAATTTAGGTGACTCTAGTCTAATTGAACTACCACTTATAACAGCAGTATTAGTGTTGATATCAATGGTACTTCCGTTAAATTTAAAATGACCACCACTTCCTACCGCTGAAAATAATGGTGTTGAACCACCTGCTACTCCAAGAAATACTCCTACTTCACCATAGGATTTATCTACGAGAGCCACACTTGGTTGTAAACTTATAAACGGACTATTACTATTACCTCGTATAAGAGCTTCTCCACCCGTTCCCAAAGACATAGAAGCTTGTGTTGATGATAACTCAAGTGCAGATGTGTCCAATTCAAATTTAAGTGTTTTAATATCTACTCCACCACTGGTAGTAAATTTCATGAAGTTCTGACTACCATCACCAACATAGAATCTTGGATTTCCACTATTATAACCTAATTGAATTCCTGAATTACCAAATGTATGTGAGTTCACAGATATTTCTGCATTATCCCCATTACCATTTAATCTTATTCCACCAGCACCAGTACTTGATAAGTTATTTCCACTTATATTCCATGCAGCTATTTTACCACCACTAAACAACACACTAGAACCAGTAATTTGTCCACTATCCTTTAATTGTAAAATAGAACCAACAGAAACACTAGTTGCAGAAATGTCTATACCACCTATATGACCACCAGTTAAATCTAAAGCAGAAGCTGTGACATCACCACTAGCTTTCACATTAAAGTTAGATGATGATATAAAAAAGTTATTTCCTGTGGAAGAACCACTTATAAAAAAATTATCAGACGATAATGCTCCACCACCTATAGAAAAACCACCTAATGTACCAGCTGTTGCTGTTATGGTTCCCTGCATAGCAACATTACCACTATTATCTAAATGAAAGTTTGATGAACTGATTTCTATATTTCCATTTGAACCACTAACAAATTGACTATCACTTCCAAGATAAAATTCAGAAGAACTTATACTTGTAGTTGTACCATCAAATTTTATATGACTTCCATTAGCATCACCTATTAATGCAGCTGGAGAATTACCTCTAAGAAATATTCCTTTATTTGTACCATCAATACCAGTAGGTCGTGGATTACCAGCAGATATAAATCCACCATCACTTGAACTTATAAATAAATTGTTTGCAGCTAACTTAAAAACATCCACATCTAACTCTGCAATAGACGCAGTAACATCAAAACTATCGGATTTAATACTTACACCAGTTGCATCTGCATGTATGTAAGAATCAGCTGAACCTACTGCAAATTTAAAAGTACCATCGGTGTCGATACCAACTCTAAAACCACCAGCTAAATCACCCTTGTTAAATGTAGAGCCACTACCGATAGCTATAATCTTATCTGCACTACTCATAGTAATTGCACTATTTTCAACACCAGAAGTTAATGAACCTGCATTGATTGTGAATCCACCAACGTCACCACTAGTAGCACTTATTGTACCACCCAAGTCTATGTTACTTGCAGTAATATTACCCTCATGGTCTACTTTAAATTTACTAGAACTTATAAATAAATCTTCTGAAGAGTTTCCTAGTATTATACCTGTTGTTGATATTGTTGTACTTGCAATATCAAATCCACCTATCGTACCACCAACTGCTGTTATCTCACCAGACATGGTTACGTTACCTTCAGGACTTAATTCAAAATTTGAAGAAGATATTTGTAAGTTACCATTTGAACCACTAATAAAATTAGCTGGGTTTAATTTTTTACCTAAAAAGAATGTAGATGTTTTTATATCTAATATCGAAGGATCTGTTCTAAACTTTAAATAACTTTCATCGTCACCTATTGTTCCATCATGAATTTCTATACCAGCACCTTGATAGTTATCAGGTGCATCTGGTAAAACAGAACCACTAAAAATCATGAATCCACCTTGACCACCTAATGATGCACTTTCGAATCCTTCATATCCAACTGACCTAACAAATGCAGAATTAACACCTGCCATTTCCACACCAGAGTCAACTGCGTTACTTAAAAATAAAGAACCAGTTAATAAATTACCATCACCATCTATCACTAAAGCAGAACCAACTATCGGTACATCTTGTATTACAGTAACAGTTTCTGCTACGTTATTGTTCATATCAAAATATTCTACTAAAAAGTCAAACCTATCAGGTCTAGTAGAACGTGGTATTGGTACTTTTAATTTAAACTCATCTGGTGAAAAACCAGTATCCATAGCAGGAGTTAAAGATATATCACTAATAAACCACTCACCAGATTCAGCTCTTAATTGAAGAATCGTATCTGTATTTATTGTTCTATCTAATTTAAAATTTGGTTTAAATGTATGTTCTATTGTTTCAAAATTTTGTATACCATCTATATCTTCATCTAATTGTAGAACCACTACCTCACCACTAGCATCTTCTGTTAATTCGGAACCGAAGAAATCGTGAGATTTTTCTAACTTAGAAGTGTTTAAATTAGATCCTGAAAGATGAAAATATAATTTACCTTTTTTCTGTATGTTATTTGACTCTACTGTTTTATTAGTTGTCCTACCCTTTACTTTTGCAGTCAACGTATATGCAACATTTTTTCTTACTGTAAATGATTTAGTTGGTTTATTTTCAACAACCACACTTTCATTTAAACCATGAGTAGAACCACTTATAAAAATAGAATCAATAAACTCACTACCAGTATGAGTTGTTGTAACGTTAGAACCTTTCGTGGTTCCACTTACAGAAAACTTATTCCAATATGTATTTACATGAGACTGATTTAAAAAATAACCAGTTCTTAATACACCTGATGCAGAATCTGTGTCTACAAGTAATTCTGGTGATTCAACTATTACATCTGTAAGAACAGTAAAATCACTACCTGCTGCTTCACTTTTTCCATGTACTCTGACTCTATATATATCACCTGAAAATGTTCTCATATCCTTAATAGTCAAATCTAGTAAGGAATCAAAATGTATATCTGATTGAGATACTGATGTATTGGTTGAATTAAACGAAGCAGTTAACGCGGTGTTAGAAAAATCTTCTAATGTAACTTCTGTGATATCAGTTCCTACTGGAATACTACCAGTTGGTAACGTTATCGTTGGAGGTGCTTCAGGTACGATTGTGGTATCATTTACAACCTCTAATATTTTTGTTTTGAATTTAGGTACTGTTACTGTTTCTTCTATTAATTTATTAGTGACAGCATCTAACTTTGTAATTGTAACTTGTCTCTCAGGTATTTCAACATCACCACCTTGCATATCTGCAGAGAATAGAGGTGTACCTGATTTTATTACAAACTTAGGTTCTTCTTTGGAAGCATAAACTGTAGACAACCCTCTTCGTCTTATTATAGATGGTACTTTACCTCTTAATCCAGTCTTATACTTATATTCGTCTTTGAATCTTCTTAAATCTTTGAACGTATCAGAAACTTCACTAGGTAACGCTTCTTTTTCTAAACTACCAGTTTCTATCGGTATTATTTTACCTTTTAAATCCCCACGAGCAAAACCATCTACATTACCCTTTACTACGGATTGACTTACAGCAGATAATACTGTTTTTGCTTGTACTACTTCTTGAAACTCAGTAGTTGGATTTTTGAAGAATCTGATTGGTTGTGTATTTAAAGTTGTTGATAAGTCAACATTGATAGTTTTTTGATATCTTACATTATATGCATTTTGAAATTCCATTGGTACATCTACAACATCAGGATTTATTTCACCTAATATTGTTAATGTTGCTAGACCACCAAAATTAACTGGTGGAGAATATACTTCTATCGTTACATATCTATAAGGAACATATGGAGGAGTTTCTTCACCGACAAAATCTACAGGTGCTAAATATATGGTATTACCTCTAGAATCAGTTAATTCTAACTTTAACTCTATACCTTCTCTTAGAAAATCCGAACCAAATATCTTAAATGCATATCTTCCCTGCGTTATTGTCTCAGGTACTTCTTGTACATTAAAATATTCGTTATTTGTATCTTCAATAAAGACACTAACTTGGTCTAAGTTTTGTAGTGTTAATCGTTTAGGTAAAAATCCCATAGATGATAAAGTCCTTATATATCATGTATAAATATCTACAAGACAAAATTATAAATTAAAAGTATCTAAAAAGTAGGTAAAAAGGATGTAAGTAATAATTATAGATATGGAAGATAAATTTGTAAATATAAAAATCAGAGAAGAGTATCGTGATATGTTAAAAGATTACTCTAAACATCATGGATACAAAATGTATGCTCTATTAGAAGAACTAATAAAACAAAAATGTACAAAAAGGATATTATACTCTAATCAAAAATAATATTACTATGTGAACTTGTTTTCTTTACTTCTAATAAAGTATCAACTGCATCTCTCATCGAATCTATATGTGATACAATCATAGTGAATTGAAATTGTGTTTTTAGATACTGAAACAAACTATAAACAGAATTAATATTTTCACTATCCATTGTACCCCAACCTTCATCGATAGCTAAGAAATTAGAACGTGGTAAGTTAGAAACATTTATTAATCCAACACGAATAGCAAGTGAAGATATAAACCTCTCCATACCACTACTCAACTCAAGAGGCCACACCCTATCATCATCGTACACAATATGAGTATCGATTACTTTACCATCCATATTAAATATAATACTAAAATCTACAATTTGTGAAAGGATATCGTTTACAGCTCCTTCAACAGTTGGAAGTGATTTACTAATCAAGTCATAAGGAACACCATCTCTTCGTATAGCTTCAAGTAAATATTGATAAGCTTGGTGGTCACCTTCTAACTTTGCTACTTTCTTGATATTACTATTTATATTCTCTTCGTTTGTTTTAAGAACTTTAATATCAGCGTATAACTTTTTTACCTTATTAGAAACGGTGTCTAATTGATAATCTAAATTATCACTTTGATTCTGTAAATTATCCACCTCAGATTCTATTTGTGAATTAAATAAAATATCTTTCTCGTGATTATGATATTTTTGTATTTCAGAATTAACAGAATTTAATTGATTAAATATATTTGTTCTCTTTTCTTCTAACAAATTAAGTTGAGTTGTAGTGTGAGTTTCTTCTAAATTTAATGAACTTAATTGTTCCATCAAGGAATCTAAGTCACCTTTATAAGCTCTAACCTTAAACATCTTCTGTATTCTATCTTCCATCTTTTGTTTTTTAGAAACATATTGTTGAGCTAATAATTTATCTTTATCAAGATTCTTTTGAGTTTCTATTGCATCTAATGTAAATGGATTACTCATACAATTATCACAATCCTCATCATAAGTTAAGTTACCAAGTTTTTCAATCTTGTCTAGTTTCTGTCTAACCTCAACCTTTAATTTATCAATCTCTATCTGAAACAAATCTCTTTCTTCTTCTAGTTGTTCTAGTTTAGCATACTTCTCATTAACATTATCTTTTTCATATTGAGATATTCTAGTATTTAAATCTTTTTGTTTTAATGCAAAAGCTTTTACTTGTGTCTTTGTATTTGCTGTTTGTTCATCAACTTTATATAAAAGACCATCTAACTTTTTCTTTTCTTCGGTAAGTAAAGTTATGTCCCTAACATTAGTATCTATTGGTTTTAGTCTAACAGTTTGTTCTTTTATCTTAGACAAAACTTCTCTTATTTCTTTCTTTACTTTTCTTTCATCAGACTTAAATTGTTTATGTTTATCTTCTAGTATAGATAACTCTTGTGTTATACTAGCTAACTCAGTATCGTAATCTGCTTTCTTAAAGTTTTTTAGTAGAGTGTCTACCTCTTTAATATCCTCAGCAGCTTGTGTATACAACCTATCAAATATAGTTAAACCCATAAACTGAGATAATAACTCTTTTCGTTCTTTCTGTGTTTTATCGATAAATACAGTTGAGTTATTTTGTGAACTCATAGTGGTAAGAATAAACTCATCGAAACTACCAATTACCTTTTGTATGTTTTTCTGTGTTGTTCTTCTCTGGTCACCATTCAAACTTACTCGTTCACCACTATCATCAATAAGATAAAAATCAACATTAACTTTAACATGACCTGTTCTTAAATTCTTTTTACCTCTTTTTTCAATAAAATAATCTATACCATCAATCTCAAAATTAACTTTACAATACATTGTTGTTTTTGAATTATTAATTATATTGTCTGCTTTGTAAGCACGAGATGAAGTATCAAATAAACAAAAACATAGAGAATCTAATAAAGCAGATTTACCAGTAGCGTTAGGTGCAAACATTCCTATGATACCATTTAACTTAGTAAAGTCTACAACATTATTTTCTCCATAACTAAACATGTTGTCAAACTCAAACTTTTTTAATTTCCAATCTATATTTCTTTGGACATCTGCATCAGGTATATTAGTGTTTAATTCAGTTAAAATATTTTTTATCTTAATCATCATTTCTTCATCAATAAAATAATTGTTATTAAGATATTCACTTATTAATTGAAGTTGATAATCAACACTATTTACATCTCCAATATTAATTTTATTATTACGAATCTTTTCCGTTGATAAACCATCAACTCTACTTATTACTGACTCTTGAACCTTAGCCATCTTTTGTATTTTAGTCATTAACTTTTTAAGTTCAGATGGTTTTGTATTTGAGACTCTAACTCTTAGTCTTGGTTTCTTTGGTAGGTCTGATAAGTCTGGTAAAGTATTGTTATCTATATTGATTGTATAATAACCATATTCATTTGGTATCTCGATATATTTTGATTTACGAGCTGGAACATCCCATAGTAAATAACCTTTACCAATATCTTCACCATGATTTTGTTGTACTAAAGAACCACAATAAGATATCGTTTCTTCTTTGTTTAAATGTTGTCTTTTATGAATGTCACCAAGTAATCCTAAGTCATATCCTTTGAACTTTGTTATTTTGACATCTGATGGTAGGTTGAATCCTAAATCAGTTTCACACTTATCCACAGTTCCATGAAACAATACAACCTTAGTTCTATCACCAGGTACATCTTTTGCTTTTATATAATCTTTTTCTTTGTCCCAAACATCCCATACTATAAAATCAGTATCAGCACAAGTGTAGACACCTGTTCTCTTTAGATAATGTAAATTAGGATGGTTTAGATTATCAACGATTGGTGTTAGACAATCCATTCTATTTAGATTATTTAAATTACAATCGTGGTTACCAGCTATTATAATTGTTGGGCATATGTCAGCTAGATTCTTAAACAATCTAGATAGTTGGTCGATAAGTTCTGGTGACATATCTGTTTTAGAATGTGCTATATCACCACCGATGTATGCTACTGCATTATCTTTGTTTTTTCTTACCTCTTTGTATAGACCTTCAAATACTTCTTCGTATTCCTTATGCCGTTTCAGATTACGAATCTGTATGTCTGATATATGATGTATGTATTTTAATTTACGAAACGGAACTTTAACTTTTTCTTGTATCAAGTATTATCCTTTATGAACTTTTTAACTTTATTAATTTTAGAATTAGGTACTATTACATCCCAAGCAGTTTCTTCAGATAGAACCCCATTTTCATAGTATATAGTAGAACGGTGTAAATCAAACCTATCAACCAGTTTCTTACACATTTCATCACTACTGATATGGACTTTCCACTCTTCGTCATTAAATTTCCATATGTCTTTTTGTTTTGCCATTAAGTTTCATCCTTATTAAATCTGAAAATTTAGTATTATTTGTTCTATTAATTAAATATACTAATTCTGAAAAACCTGTTTCACTTGGATCTTTTTCGGTAAACTTTATCAACTTTACATCTATACCATTTGATATAAACTCATCTGATAACTTTACGGTATCTTCAATTGCATCTCCGTCTAATCCTAAATATATAGTTTTTACTCTAGATTCAATTATTTTTTTCTTTAACTTATTCATTACCGTTTTACCAAAAAGAGGGATTGCATTTCTCTTAAATGCCATTGCATCAAAAACACCTTCACATAATATTATTGGTTCATCCCAATTGATAAATAAATCAAAACCAATAATATCTTTACTTGTAGTAGAGTTACGATATTTCATTTTACCATTGTAAAAATCTCTACCAACAAAAAAGTTTAATTTACCATCTGAATCATATGATGGAATAATAATTCTATTAGAATATAAACCAGAATCACAATATCCTATATCATATTTTAAAATATCTTCATCTGTAATTCCACGTTTATATAAGTAACTAAGAGCATGTCTCTTGACAATACTATCACCACCATTCCAAAGTGGTTTATATTCTTTAGGTAGTTGTACTATTTCTTTAGAAGTATCTTCTACCTTTTTATATCTAGGTAAATCATCTACCAACTCACCTAATTCTGAAAAATGTTCACTAGAAGCTCCGACTTTCTTTAGTAACTGAAATAGATTATGACCACCTTGATTGGATACCCAACAATGCCATTTACCTGTTATTATATTAACTTGTAGTTTTGGTTTATGATGTGATATGAATGGTGACCAATACATATACTCATCTTGTTTTCTAAGTTTTGTTCCATTGGAACTTAACACTCTATTTAAGAGATTAATTGTCTTGTTCATCTAGTAAATCTAATAAGTTATCAAATTCTAAAACTGCATATGTTTTTGTTCTATTTCTTTTAAATATAACCAAAGGAATATGATTACCACTATTGTCTTCAGCTTGTTCTAGAGCTGACCATATGTTTAACTTTTCTTGATTTTTACACTCTACAGAGAATGGAAATAGTCTTCTAGCAGCAGGTGAAAGAAGTATATCTTCACCACTATCTCCCATTGTAATTGAACGAACATCATCTGGTTCTAATTGATTAAATTTTTCTAGGATTAAATCTCTGACTTTGTTTTGTAACCTTTTACCTTTATTCTTTGCTGAACGAGGTTTCATATATTATTCTTTTCTTTTGGTTTTAAAAGGGAACCATTTATAATTATTAAATAAAAATGTTAAATACAATTATTTTTGCTATAACCACTTAGACAATTCTTTTCTAGCAAACTTTTCTGCTCTCTCTTCCCACTTATTATCATCATGAGGATCTAAACCATGATATGAAGCCATCGTACCAGCTTGTGTATATTTTTTTATGTATTTTTTTACACCTAATCTTTTAGCGTCTAACGCGTGACCTATTTCGTGTAATATGGTCATTAAAAATTCTTTTATATTAGGGTATGATGGTCGTAAAGTTATGGTGTCTGTTTCAGGTACATATTCACCAAAGTCCTTACCCCTACCCATTTTAATTTTGGATTTCAATCCATATTGTCTAACCAACTCAGAAGCTGTATCATAATAATCAACTCTTTCTAATAATGGTTTTAATTTTATCATTTTATATCCTGTACTATTTAAAATACTTTTTTCTAAAGATTTCTTTTTACTATCCCACTCTTCTGGTTTTATAAAACCAGTTGCACCCTTCAATCCCCTTACATCACCAGTAACACTTTCTTCAGTTATATTATGTATTTCGTTAATATTTCTTTCAATGTCTTTATTAATTGGTGATGGTAAATCATAAACTTCAAAGTAACCCCAATCAGTATGTTCGTGATTTAATATTGGTGTTAACTTTTTATCACCTCTTAACATATATAAATAGAACGTACCACCCTTACTATTCCAAGAATCTTGCAACTTTGGTATTGATGGTAATGATATTTCAGTTTCTTCTAAAAATTCTCTGACAGCACCTTGTAACGGTTCCTCACCTTCTCTTATATGACCTTTTGGTACATTCCATTTACCAGAAGCCTCTCCTTTACATAGTAGATACTTACCATTCCAAGAGTATAGAACACCACCTCGGTCTTTACTATCATTTTCTAATAATATGTCTTTTAACTTAATCATCTAAATAATCAAAATCACTATCATCAAAATCTGTTGAGTAATCTTCGTTTCCATATTTATCCCAACTACCAACGTCACTTTGAAATGTATCGTATTTTACTCCTGTATTTTTTATTTTTTTAATTACAAAAAATTGTTGTATCTCTTGTTCTTTATCATCACCATATGGATTGTCTGCAGTAGGATACTCTATCTGACTATATCCACCTCTAAGAAACCAAGCTTCAGGTTTACTATCATCTATACCTAAAGTTCTTTCCTTCCCTGCTGCTGTAAATCCTGTATCAGGTTCTCCACTATCAGCTGAGTATGAACTATTGTTAGTAGATACTTCTCTCAATATGTCCATTAATTTAATCATACTTGGTCTATTATTCCTTCTCTAGCTTTGTACCAATCTCTAAACTTTTTTGGTGTTCCTATAGTTATTTTACTTTCAGGAACATATTTTAACATTTCTTTTTTCTGTTTAAATTCCCATTCAGG
>Ga0209645_1001478_pt1 | contig 11747 bp, 2 predicted proteins | sample ETNvirenome_6_30_FD_184070 | JGI IMG/M metagenome (GOLD analysis project Ga0209645, IMG submission 184070) | Marine viral communities from the Pacific Ocean - ETNP_6_30 (SPAdes) (version 2) | ecosystem: Environmental > Aquatic > Marine > Oceanic | place: Pacific Ocean | collected 2013-06-19
ATAAAGATTTGCAGCCCAATCATAATAACTTTGCTTCTTAGGTATGCCATCTTCACCTAAAGACCATCTCTTTTTATTCTTTAACTCCTTATTTATATCGTTAAACTTCTGAGGGTCATACTCTTCTAAGAACTCATGTATAGGGTGACCAAGTTCATGGAACATTGTGTTTGGTTTAACCTTGTCTAGGTTTACACCCATAAATCCATCAGTAGAACTAAAGAAACCTCTTGATCGTACATCTGAAATTTGACGCAAAACCTGTTTTAAAATCTTAGCACTGTCAAGAATACCCAATAAATCCTTAGACATGATAACATTTACAGCATCAGTTTCTGGATTTAAATCAATTTTAATATCCTCAACTTTAAGCTCTCTACCAGTTGTATTTACCTTGTCGTATTCTCGTTGTATTAAGTCTCTTAAGACAGCCTCGCTATCCTTATATAATTTAAGTTTTAAACCTTTTATGTTATTTAAGAACTTAACAGCAGGCATTAAAAACTTAGCTGTATTAGGACTTACAAAGGTGTCTAAAAACTCAGTTAACTCTTCAGTATTATTTGCATCAAAGGTAGGTGCAAACTTCTTCTGACCTGAGTTGTGATTAAGGACAACTTTCTTACCATCCACATTAAGGAATGTAGACATACCTCCAGTCAAACCTTTGTTAGCCTCTTTACCTTCAAAAGTTTCTGAACCTGCAAACTCTCTGTAAGAACCATCAGTGCCAAGTACGCCACGCTTACCAGATATAATTTCTTTTTGAGTCATCAACTTACCAAGCTGAATAGCTTCGCCATCAGTTAAAGAACTCCCATCTTTTTTTCCTTTTAATATAAATTGAACTTGAGATTTACCATCAACAGATGCTAAGGTCTCAGTAAATTCAATACCATCAGCATTAAGTCTAGCTATTAAGTTATTACGTCTGTTTGAATTTTCAGTTTCAGACAGCTCACTTAAGTCTGCAGATATAATATGATAATCTCCGTTATTAATTTTTTCATCAAACTCTGTTTGAGAAATCTTATCCATCTTGCTGGTACTTGCAGCATCAAAGTTTTTAACGTTGCTTACTCTTCTACCTTTATCTTGGAAAGCTTTGTTTGCTTTCTTTAATTTGTAATCTCTTATAGCTTTTCTAGCAGCCTTCTTAGAGGAGAACTCATTAACTTCAACCTCAGCTTCAGAAACAACATTATTGTCTTTTAAAACCTCTGTTTTAGTTTCCTTGGTTACAACGTTTGGTTTTTTTATTTTTCTATTTAACTGAGCCTGTATTTGTCTTAATTGCTCATCAGATGTAATCTCTTTGTCTGTAGTCTTATTAGATACTACAGCTGTAGAGTTAGCTTTTAATCTGCTATTTATTTTAGAGCTTAACTTATAACCATTAGACTTTAAAAACTTATGGAACTTACCATTTGTAGCAAGGTAACTATAAGTTTTATTAGATGGACCTACAAACCTGCTTGTAAGGTCTACTATCTTTCCTTGAAGTTCTGATACCTGCTCTACTATATTAAGTATCTCAGCATCATTGTTTGCCTTCTTAGATGCTACGTTTAATTTTTTAGATAAGTTTATGAGTTCAATATCATACTGACTCATCTTTTCTCTAGCCTCTGTATTTTCTTTAGAGGAATACTCAGTGAAAAGTTGATCTATTCTTTGCTTTGTTTGGTTAGCGTTTTTAGCCTCCCATTTTTCTTCACCGTTCTTATTCTTTTTTATATTCTCTTCCTTACCAGTATACTCAACAAACTCATCTCTACTCATTGATTTAACCTGACCAGTCTTTACATCTTCAACAGTGAACTGTGCATCTTTTTGTATCTTAACAAAATCATTTGCAAAGTAAGATATAACATGACCAGTAGCTCTTGGAAGTGCACCAGGTATGAAACTACCAACTGCAACATCAAGAAGATCATAAGAAAGTATTCTCTCATCTATAAACTCACCTAAACCAAGTTCTTTTAGTTCTCCATCTTCTCCCTCTACATCATACATACCAGTAAAGTACTTTGTAAAGTCTTGACCAACCTGTTGTAATGTCTCAGTACCAGACTCACCACCACCAGCATAAAGTATGCTACCTAAAGGTTTTTTTGTTATACCATTTATAAAAGACTCACCTACACTTCTACTAGGCTCTATTGCTCTTGCTGGAGTAACGCCAGTTCTAAGTTTGGTTAAGCCATCATTTATGAGCTCTTTAGAAGCTCTAATATTTCCTAATGTAAACAATTCAGTAGTAGCTATAATACCAGTAGTACTATACATGTTGGCATAAATGTCACCAGCAGAAAGTCTATTCTCAGGTCTTACATTCTTATTATATTCTTTAGCTTCAAGTGAAGCTTCACCACCTGCTGAAGTAGCAGATAATCCAAGACCAACTCCACCAGTAGTATATATTAGTCCTATGTCAAATAGTGCAGAACCAAGCATATTAGCCATCTGATTTACACCATCACCTAATTCACCTTTAGAAAAAGACTCTGTAATACCATACTTATACTTTCTAATATTTTCTTCAGCAAACTTTTTAGAGTATTCCCTAAGTTGTTTAGCACCAGGAGCACCTTCTTCAAGCAAAGCTTTCCTAAGATTAGGGTTCGCCATAAGCATAAAAGAAATAGGGTGATTCATTGTTATAAACTCTATTTCACCTGCTGCCCAATTTACACCTCTATTAAAAATACTTTGAAGGAAATCACCAAAAGCACCTCCAGAAGATATTTGAGTTTCTTTTAACCTTTTAAGACTGTTTATAACGTCATTGTCATACTTATCAGAAAACTGTATTGCGTCAGGGTTGTCTATATACTCATCTCTGTTTAGTAATAAAAAGTCACTTGCCTCATCATAACTAACATTTTCTCCATTAATAGTGATAGCGTCAGTCCTAGTGTCTAGAGGATTCATACCCATCTGCATAGCTCTTTCCATAATGAAAGATTCATCTTCTTCTGGGTGCTGTTCTTTTACTGAGTTGTATATATATGTATTCCAATCTCTTATAGAACTCTTATTCTCTTCTGAGCTTTGTAATTCTAATAGTTGATTCTTTACATTTAATAATTCTTCAGAAAGTAAGTCTTGTGCTGCTTCGTATTCTACATCTTGAAACTCTACTCCTTCAGTTTTACTTAAGTATGAAGGTGTCTTACCAGACCTTTTAAGGTACTCGTCAACATTGTTTAGACTAGATTCTAAGTATTTTACCTTATCTATCAAGTCTTTTTCTTGCATAGCAAGATCTTGATTACCTTGGTCAGTTAAGAATCTAAACCTAGCCTGACCAACAGTACTCTCCATGTTATTTACATTCTCTATATACTTACCATATTCAGGCTCGTATATAAAAGACTGCTCTATATCTTGATTAAATAATAGTGGATTGTCTAGTACAATATTTGTAGAGGAAGGTTCAAATGACATCTCGTCTAAACCTGTTCTTCTTGCTATAGAAGCATCTATCTGATCTTCAAAATCCTGCTCAGTTGGCTCAGGACTTTCAAACATTCCTGAGTAATCAAACTCCTCTACTGGTGTCTCTGTAGGAGAATCTTGCTGAACCAAATTGGATGTAGTACTCTCTTGAGTCTTTTCCAAAAGAGATGAAGCCGATTGACCAATGCCTTTTTTTTTTAAGCCTAACAAGTTTTTGTATTCATCTTCTGAACCATCATATCCAGAGTTTTTAAACAAACCATAAGAGTCTGCAAAAGCCTCTGCATTTTCAGATAATAAGGTATAAAACTCATCTTGTGTACCGTTATAGCCTGTATTCACAAACAAGCCATAAGCGTCTTTCAATGCTTCTTCGTTCATTATGTATTATATTTTGCACCTACTCCTTTTGGCGTAGTAGAATCATCTATAGTTTCTGTAGTTTCTTCTCCGTAAACAGATCTATTTTTAAAAGAATCACTCCAAGTTTTTACACTGCCTCCGTAATTCTTTTCGTCTATTTGATCCAAAGGTACTGAAAATTCTAAAGTAGGAGAACCTCCTTGCTTATATAAATCTGCAGGTATTGTTATTTCAAAAATACCATACATTTTATCTTTAGATTGATTTATCATAACCTGACCTAAGTCTATATCAAAACCACCTCCATCTTTATATCTACTTATAGTGCTTCTAATTAATTCTCTTGCAGTATTAGTATCTATACCAGATACTCTATCAGATACTTCTAAAGTATCTACTAAAGTGTTAGTAAGTTTAATTTTCTTTGGAGGCTGACTAAGCTTGTATTTTTCAAGCATTTTACCATGAGCACCATAAGTTTGCTCAGTAAATTCTTGACTGTCAATCATACCAAGCCAATTAGCTTTAGGTTGTAAATCTTTAAACTTATCTACATCTTTAGGTGAGGTAACAGTTCCTTTGTCTGACATATATCTATCTGAGTCTTTTTTTGCTAAATACTCAATGTATTCATTAGACAAATCAGCATCGTAATCTTCAGAACTAGGGTCAAGTTGAGATAATATATTATCGCCTTCCTGAACAGAAGGTTTATCTTTTACTTCTCTAAAAAATAATACCTGTGCATTTTCATTATCAAATACAGAATTAAAGTAAGTTCTTTCTCCTTGTTGAGTTTCAAAACCTTTCTCAGGAGTATGCCTTAACTCGTCTTTATATTTTTCATATATATAATTTTTAGCCGTATTATTCCATCCATAATATTTTTTTCCATCCTCACTAGATAGTTCAGCATCACCACCACCTTTTCCTTTGTAGCCCTCAACTAAACCAGCACCCAAAGTTGACTCTTGTCTAACCTTATATAAAGACTGACCGTCATTATTAAAGTACTGATAATAAGCTTCTTCTGCTGTAATTTCACCAGCATTGTATTGTTGAACTAATCTTTCTTTTCTATCCTCAAACTCATAAGAACCAGTATCATCATTTCTAACATAGTTAGCTTTTTCAAGTGCGTCACCACCCTTAGATAAATCTTGCATTTTAGAATCGTAGTCAGAAGTTATTTTAGATAGTAAACCTATATCAGAAACTAGATTAGTCTTAAGTTTAGCTCTAGTAGAATAATATTCAGGAGTATCACTTTCGTAGTTGTTACTAACCCAGCCTATATAAGAATTAACATCTCTTTTAGTACCAGCAACAAAGTCACCTACAGCACTCTGATCAAACGCTTCAAACGTAGGTGCATTCTTTCTTCTGTTTTCTCTCCTTCTATCTGCAGCCTGTTGCTTTCTAAGTTCAAGCTCTTCACGTTGCAACTCCAACTGCTGTCGTGCCGCCTCTTCTTTTAGAAGGTCACGATTATTTTTAAGAATCGTACCTGTAAAAAATAAACCTTCTCCTGCCATAATACTATGATTTACGTGACTTAGCGTATGACTCTAAAAACTTTACCTCTTTATCAGTTAAATTAAGCTCCTCTCTAGCTATCTCAGCATAGTTCTCTGATAACAAACTACCATCCATATCTTTTCTCATAACGTAACGCATAATCTTAGAAACCTTATCTTTAGGAATAGAAGCTCCCATATCAGCCTTATCTTCATCATCACCTATAGTGTTAGAATCATATTTGTCTACAAGCCTTTGCATTAATTCAAAAGCCTCATCTTTGTCTTCACGCTGAAGTGCTGTTCTAATATCCTCTACATCATCAGGAGGTAGTATAAGTTCTCCACCTGTAGCTTCACCAATCTTCTCACCATCCTGAACCATGTCTATAGGGTTATTATTGTGATTGAACTCTCCAGGAGTAACCCCACCTTCCTCAGAATCTATATTAGCTCCACGTTTAGCTATGGCACTAGCTCCACTAGCTACATCTTCAAGACCGCTAAATATGTTTTGCACTCCTGCATCTTTTTCAGCTTTTATACCTGCAAGCTCTTCAGTAGCTATATCAGCCTTTCTTTCACCTACAGCTACCTGTTCTCTAGCTAAGTTTTCCATAGCTCTAGTTCTAGCCTCCTCTTGCTTACCCATAAGGTCTATACGTTGCTTTGCAGCTTTATCCTCTAGCTTATCGACTACTGCTAAAACATTTCTAGGATCTTTAGCTGCAGCACCCATAGCAGAAGCTCTGTCAGCAGCTTGCTGCTGTTTCAGCATTTCTATGTAGTTTTCATCTATAGGTTGATCAGCTAATTTTGTAGTAGCTGGGCTAACCTTAGTATATAGTCTACTTTGATCAAAACCTGCCTCAGCTTTTTTAGCCCTCTTGAGTTGTGAAGCACCGTATATAGACTTACCTATACCTACAGCTGCAGTAACAGCTCCGACAGAAGCTTTAGGAGTTTTTTTATTTTTCTTGTATGATATTTTAGGTTTAACCCTTCGTGCCATGATATTAAATTTTTACAAATATACTAATTATTTTATTACTATCTTCCACTAAGCTCGCTCTTGTCTACATCTGCGTTTGCAGCGTATAGATTAAATTTGCTTTTTGATTGTTGAGAATTTGTAGCAAGTACAGTTCTCATATAACTACCCTTCATTCTTTCCCCTTCTACTCTACCGTCTTTAACTAAGAATAAGTACCCAGGAGTAGGTATTGTAACATCAGGATTATCTTGAAGCTCAGGTGCTAACATGAAGTTTATCTCAGAATCATATGTCTGACTAGAAAAAGAGTATGGATAACCTAAAAACGTTGTAGTTCCATCATCTTGTTTGATGTACATTTTATACTCAGTAGATAAAAGACTTGTGTTATTACTAGATAAATACTCATTATATACAAACAAATTACCTACGCTACTCCCAGATAAACCAGCAGTACCAGTACTACCTATGTTTCTTATCATATAAGAAGCTCCAACAACTGAAGTTGCAGGTGTAGACGTTTTATTAAGCTCAACATTAGTATCAAAACTATTAGCCTGAGTATTACGCAAAGTTCTAAAAACACTTCCTGTAGTGTTTGGTAAAAAACCGTTAGTCGGTCCTAATCCAATTATCTCAGAGCCATCTCCATGATATGTATTATCATTTAAAGAATCAATTCCTGATATACAGAAAGGAATATCAGCATAGTGTATACCCTCCTTAGTCTTATAGTCAATAACTAACATAAAGGTGTTTTCAAACGCAAAAGGCACATCCTCTCTAGTTAGTATTCTCTCGTTTGAGACAACTTTATCTACTATCAGGTTAGCTACCTCAAGACCTTCTTTTCTTACAATTCTAATTAAATCACCAGGAGCTACGTCAGAATAAAACTCAGTACCGTCACCTGTTATTATATTATTTGGATTAGTAGCTGTTGAAGTGCAAGTAACTAAACCACCTACCTTTTTAAAGCCTATAGATGTTGTTATAACATCTTCATAGCCACCATAATGTTGTCCCATATTAGAGAACATACCTGTAATAAACTTAGTATCACCCTCTAAGCCTATAGCGTTATATGTTTTAACGATAGAAGGCTCACTATTAAATATAAAATCTATATAAGACAAGTGATCATTACCATAGAAATGATTAAAGTTGACATAATCTCTAGCGTACATATCTGAAGAGTTTTGTCTATAAAGCCTTCCTTGCTTAAACGTTATAAACTGTTTATTTATCTTAGCGTAATACTCAGGTATAAACGAGTAGAATGAACTCCATCTATTTACACCCTCGCTAAAAGCTACTGTAACTGCATTAAATATAGTAGTGTCACTTCCAGAAGTTAATTGGTTTGTTTTTGTAACTAAATTATCCCAGTTAGATATATTTCCACTCCAAACACCAGGCTTTGCATTTGCAAAACCACCTTCAAATCTACTAAGTATTTCATGGAAAGTAACTACATACTCATCATACTTAGGGTCGTAACCACCAACTATTAAGTACCTCTCATCATCCTCATCTACATCAGATGTTTCTCCAATATTATTTGGGTCATACTTAACGTACATCTCCCCAAGGTCTCTGAAGTAATCTTTCATTCCATACTCAGATATTGCAGTAAGACCATCGCTAGATAACCTAAGGACAGCACCTTTATTAATGTCTACAAAGTAAAACTTATGACTATGCTTGACAATAGATTCAGGATGCAAACCGCAACCAAAGTTTCCTGCGTAAAGATTAACGTAGTCCCCTATAATATCATTACTTAAGGATACTAATCCTGAGCCTGAAGCTGTATTAAGAATATCTTTACCAACTAAAACTCTACCTACCTTGCTTTCATGGAATATGATAAGATCATTATCTTTATTTCCAAGGTACTGTATAGAACCAAAGTCTTTATTGTAATCAAAGTAAGGTATGTTGGCTAAGTTAAAGTTAGATAGACCATTTATTGCTCCTGTGCTGACGTAAGCTTCAGAGTAGTAGACACTAGCATTAAGTCTTCTTTCAGCAGCATTATTATTTACAGCATTAACTCTACCTTTATCGTAGTGGTTAGTTCTATGGAAGTCATTCAAGAAATAGTCTTCACATATAAATCCTTCTAAAGTAGAACCGTTTGCCTGAGTAAACATATTCCTATTCTTAAGGTATACATCTCCTTCTCTAAGAGTAACCTTGGCAGGACTTAAAGAAACAAAAGTGTCTACATCTTTATCATAGAAGTATTCAGGAACTTGATTTACATCTCCTGAGTGGTACTTACTAATACCTTGTCCACCTATCTCTTTTTTACCTCCTATCTCATAGTAAACTAAATTCTCAGATTCTTGAGTTTTCTTTGGTCTATATATTTCAGCAATAAGCTTGTTGTAACCACTAGTTGCTAAACTAAATCCAGAGTGGTCTATCGACACATCAGATGCACCTTCTAACCCTACTGTTTCAGAACCTGGATTACCTATTCTAATATAGAATCCTTCCTGACCTGAAGCAATATCTATAGGGTTGCCATTAGGAGATGCATCAGCAACTTCGTCATACAAATCAAATCCTGTAATTTCAAAGTCTAAATACTCAGTAAACTTTCTTCTAACTGAATTACTCTCACAGCTAATAAATCTAATTCTATCACCATTAGCAATATCAAAGTCAATTAAAGCATTTGTTGACTCATTATAACTAGACTTGTGATTCTTTAGAGACTGCAAACTTAAATACATTTGAGTGTCGTTACCCTCACCTGCTATGGCTATAGGGACAGTCACTTGTATAAATTCATCTACAGATGTATTACCTGCGTAAAAGAACTGATAATGTGTAGCCCAACTAGGAGGTTTGTTGTATATGCAAAACTCTATCCCTGAAGCCTGACCTATGTTCCCATCACTTTCTGTAACAAAAGGATTGTATGGTCTACTACCGTTTAATGAAGTCTGAATAGAGGAGGTATTGTAAGCCTCTTGAAGCTCTACTGAAGGACCAAAATCAGGTGCAACATTAACAAAAGAACACCTGTTAGTTTCATCAAAGTAAGCTATACCAAAGTCATGGAATGCCCCTGACTTAAACGTACTAACACCTGGCTCACCGCTTATTAATTGGAATAATGAATTTGTTTGTGTAAACCTCCAACCAGCATTAGATGCAGTATCCCAAAGTACTCCGCCAAGTAAATCTGGAAAATTATCATCTAAATTGTTAGCTTGAAAATTAAAAGATGCAAACATCCTTGTGGCACCAAAATTCTCAAGATTAACACTACCATTGTTTTTACTAACTGAACTATAAAGAGTAGTACTTAGAGTTGTTCCTCCTTCCCACGCATCTTGTTCAAACTTATTCTTAATTCTATTCCTTACTTCATTTATAGTAGTTAGACCTGTAATATCAACATTCATTTGAAGTCTACAAGCTCTTCTTTGAATTGCACCACCATTATAAGATCTAGCACATCTCATACCCAAATCAATATTAATGGTCTGAGAGTCTGTATCGTTAAGCTCTATTGACGCTAAATCTATATAAAACCTAATTCTTAAGTTTGCCGCACCATTAGGGTTCCACCCAATATTATCTTCAGGAAAAGTTTCACTACCAACTTGCGAGCCTTCCTCTGTTAATAGCACACCTACAGAACTATTTGCTGCTGCTGAGTTTGCTCCACTACTAGGACTTCCATTATAATCTAAGTGCCCATATTGATAACTAGTACCGTCGTTATCTCCGTAGACTCCAAAGCTTGTTTTAGATGATTGTACTAAAGGGAAGCCATCATCAGTAAATGCACTAGATAAAACCAAAGGCGTATTATCGTAACCCTCTAATATGTTACCATAAGCAAGTCTATTATTTGATAGTACCGTTTGAGCTTTAGCAAGCTTAGGTACAGAATCAAATAATTTATCTGAGTCAGACTTATCTACAAAAGGATAAACACCGTTATTCCTAAATTTAATATAAGACTTATCCTCATTATATAAATCAGAGACATCTAAACCAGCCTGAGTAAGTATTTCATTCTTTCTTTTCTTAAGGTATTTTACAAATGAATTTTGAACTGTATCAATTAATACAAACTCTCCATCGTTACCCTCCCTAGCAACAACCTCTATCTTGTTAACATCAGACACGCTATCATCATAATCAACAATTATAGTGTTTGCTACATCTAAATATTCAGTAAAGTTGATAGGAGTATTTCTAGCAAACTCAGGATCAATGTTTATATTTGATATAGGACTGTATGACGTGTTTTCGTTGTCATGATGTATGTACCTATATTTAAACTGAAATAAGTTATCTAAGATGTTATTTTTAGCATAACTAGAATCTAGTTCTAATGTTGTGTTAGGTCTGTATGTTGGCTGAATCTTAACAGCATCTAAATACTGTCTCTTGTCATCATAATTACCAAAAGATATTATTGGTGAATAAGCATCATCAGGGTCAGCATGCATAATAACACCAGCAGCAAAACCACCTGATTGGAATGGATTGTCAGTTATTAAAGCACCTATATTTTGCTCATTAAATTGAAGAGGATTAGCTGAAGAGTTAGAAAAGTTAGGTGGTGTGTTTACTGTTATAGTAGTTCCACTCTTACTCTCTACTCTATAAAATCTAGGGAAATTGGTGTTATCCATAGCACCTATCCATTCTCCTGGCACTAATTGATTGTCAGACAACTCCACACTACTAACTATATCAGGACTGCCACTTGTAATGTTAAAGGTTAAATCATCAGGCATCTTTCTACATATACCTATAACCTCAGAATAGCCATTAAAGTTTATGGTAGTCTGATCTCCAACTTGAGCAAATATGCTATCACCTACACTAAATTTAGATAAAGAATCAAATGAAAGGTAAGCTGAAATAGAACCAGAAACATAGTAAGCATCTTTAGTTTTTACAGCGTTATTTATGTATAACTCATTTTGTTTAGCTAATTCTACATTTATCTTTCTAGGTCTATTTAAATCATCAGTCCAATAAAGTATATCATCTATCTTACTTATCCCTGTTATACGTTTATCTTTTCTGAAATTTAATATAGTATCAGAGTCTACACCGTAATTATTAAGCCTACCATCTTGATAAACAGTAGATACAACATCATTAACTAAATTGTACTCAAGTATACAGTCAAACCTACCAGAAGTGTCTGCTACAAAAAAGTATACATTACTCTTTGGTTTGTCTTCGTAACTACCTATACATAAAAAGTTATCACTAGATATATCACTAACTCTAGTTGTATCAAGTATTGTGTTTCTTACAAATCTTCTTGCAGGACTTTCACTTGTTGGTATTACTGGAGGTAGGTCTTGAGATTTATTAAGTATAATGTCAGAAGACTGCGAAGGGTAAACTAACTCACCATTAGA
>Ga0209645_1001479_pt1 | contig 11739 bp, 5 predicted proteins | sample ETNvirenome_6_30_FD_184070 | JGI IMG/M metagenome (GOLD analysis project Ga0209645, IMG submission 184070) | Marine viral communities from the Pacific Ocean - ETNP_6_30 (SPAdes) (version 2) | ecosystem: Environmental > Aquatic > Marine > Oceanic | place: Pacific Ocean | collected 2013-06-19
TCTACAAAACTCTTCAAGATAATCATAAAACTGTCCTGATGTGCTGGCATCTTCAGCTACCTCGATGATAGCCGCTTCATTCTCTTTCATTTCATTTAATAGATGACTGATCCTAGCTTCCCAGATTGGTTTGCCTACTGTGCGAGGCATAAAGTTAAGCTGTTCCATACATGCCTTTTGAAACGTGGGCTGTGATAGTAGAGCGTCTGTGTCCAGCTCCAAGGGCTCTGAGTTTACATCCATAAACCACACAGGTGGTGTAGAGTTGTATTTTCTAAGGTTTGCTATGGTAGCACCTTGCACGGCTGAACCAACACCATGCTGTCTAGTTCTACATAAATCTTTGTTACAGTGTGCATTAATTGGTGCATCGCTACACTTGTAGGCATAATCTTTGCGTTTAGCTTGTGATGCTACAATGTTGACCTCGGATAAAGGTAGAGGTGGTTCAAAGTACATCATGTTGTAAGTTAGTATCTCTGTCTCCCAGCTGTCAGGGTATGCTTTGCGTAAGTACACGGCTATGTTAAACAGACCGTTGTTGCGTCCACCTTCAGATATTTTACTGGCACATAGCGTTTGTAGACAGGGTGGACCATCTTTTATTGGTGTATCTTTTACATCTTCTATTTGTAGAGCTAATACTTGCTCCACAGTCTGCTTGTGAGCCTCGTACAGCTCTATAAACTCTTCTAAGGTCGCAGAGGTGCCATCGTCCTTAATACCGTACCGTAGGCCGCCCTCAGCGTCATAATAAGGTAGGTTTAAAAAATTACCTACATCGCCACGTTCTAGTTGTAATTTAATTTGTTTTGGAAATATTTCGCTTTGTCCGTATCCAAGGGCGGCAGAGATATGCTGCAAAGTTTGCTGCATATCTTTAGCTTCTACCCAGTCAGTTGTGAATAGAAAGCAATGAGCTCCACCACTCTTGGACCGACAAACCACAAGGGGCAACTTCATGCGCCTAATCTTTTCTACCAAAGACTTGTGATCAAGCGGATATTGGTCAATGTCTATACATCCCCATTTGCATTTATTATTTGCATTAATGGGTATGATACCTAGAGAATCACCTTTTCCGCTTAGATGACCTAGCCAATGATCTTTTGTCCGTGGTTCGCGAACTAAGGCAGCCCTACCAGACATTTTACCATTGGCTTGTGTCTTATCTATTCGATACGTTCCAAAGGCTTCTTCTAGGCCATCAAAGATAGCACTAAAAGATTGCCATGCCATTAGAATGGTATCTTATCGTCAGAAACATTATCGTCAACAGGACCAGACGAAGTCCCACCTTCCTGTTCATGTTTGACGTTAACATCGCCTTTTTCGACAGATAAGGCAAACATCTTAGCTTCATCATAATGAGCTTTATTGCTTACCTGACCTTCCAACTTCATTTCCCAATTATACCAAGAGTAACCACTCTTCTCCTCAAGATAAGTCCAAAGGTGATACACATGAGCAAATCTTGGGGGACTAAATACAGCTCCATCTGGACCTGTCATTTTTCGTCCTGATATAATTGAGTTCCACTTCTTACTTTTCTTTAAAGAAGTAGATTTCATTGCAATCATACCAACGTCAGTTGAACCATCCTCATTTAAGACAAGAACATAATGTTGATGTGTGTCTTCTATGTATTGACCAGAACCATCAGTAAGATATTCTTTATTATCTTCTTTTGATCTCTCAGTCTCAGGACAATCTTCTTTTTTATTGTAGATTGCAATTGGAGCAGTGTTTTCATCACCCTGTGGGGACCAATGAATAAAACGTCTTTGGTACGCACACGGTATAACTTTAACACCTTCTTCTCCATTATAGATATTATTAGTTACAGTATTAATAATATCACCTTCACTAGAGCCTTTATGTAAAGCTCTAATCTGTTTTGTTAAATTAGTTTTTAGAAAAGGAATACTAAGACTTTCCTGATCAACTTCTTTATTACCCATGCCCGCATCCAATGCAAACATAGACATATCAATTACATTAGCATCCTGAGCTACAACGTCAGACTGCTTCTTTTGAACTGGTGTATTAGCCATATTATTTCCCCTTTACTATTTTAGCTCTTTTACCGATAAATGCGCCAAACAAATCACTTGGAAATTCACTTCCATTTTCTGTCATTTCTTTGACCCACGACTTCAATGTTGCTGGATGCACTGATTCTTTTTTATCTACGCTAAAACCTTTTTCTAATGCAGATTGATAAAAATCAGTTGCTAAATTATCCTCACCCTTACCAAAGACAGCCGATATAGTATTCTTTACTAGATCACCATATCCGTTATCTCTTAACCATGTGTGAGCTTGTGGCCTATCACTAATCTTAATTGTGCCACCGTATGTTGGTGTGATCTTTACTTCAGATCCATCACTTAAAGTAAAACTTTCCATATTAATCTCTTCCATAGCTGCTGGAAGATCTTGATCAGTTAGCTCTAGAAGCTGCTTTTTAGTTTCTTTAAGCTCTTCTTCTAAAAATTTTACTTTATTTTCTGTTTGGATTATTTTACTTGCAAGCGTAGACACATCCGATAATCGTCCTGTATCTGTGCTTTCTACAGCAGATTGTTTATCCAAAGCATCCTGCCGCATTTCTTGAAACAAATCGTTTTCCATGTTTTTCCTTTTCTGTTTCGTGGTTAAAGACTTTTTTATAGCCTTGCATTAATATAATAAATCGCATACAATTACATACATGTCAAGCACGGAGATAAGAAATGTATATTTTTAAAACAAAACCTTTTAAACATCAGGAAGAAGTATTGGAAAACAGCTGGAAAAGACCATACTACGGCCTGTTTATGGAAATGGGTTTAGGTAAATCAAAAGTAATAATAGATACCATAGGTAAATTAAAATTAGATGGTGAGATAGATGCTGTAATGATTGTTGCACCTAAAGGTGTGTATGATAACTGGGTTAAACAAGAGATACCGAATCACTTGCCTGATGAGTTTGACAGGTTCGTGGTCCGTTGGCAGCCCAGCAGTAGTAAAGCTTTTCAAGACAATATGCAAAGACTTGTGTTTGAAACGATGACTGGCATAAAGTTTTTTGTTATTAATGTTGAGGCCTTTAGCACAGACAGGGGTAAGAAGGCGGCATATTATTTTTTGAAAAAAAATCCTGATAACATGATGGTTATAGATGAAAGCACTACAATTAAGAACCGTAAGGCTTCTAGGACCAAGAATCTTTTACAGCTGTCTAAACACGCTAAGTATAAAAGAATATTGACAGGATCACCTGTGACAAAAAGTCCTATGGATCTGTATTCTCAATGTACGTTCTTGCATTGTTCATCGTTAGACCAGCCGAGTTATTTTACATTTCAAAATAGATATGCCGTTGTGCAGAAGAGATACATGGGATCGCGCAGTTTTAATGAGATTACTGGTTATAGAAGATTGGATGAGTTGAACGAAAAGTTAAATAAATTTAGTGTCAGGGTATTAAAAGAGGATTGTCTGGATTTACCTGAGAAAATATACATAAAGAGAAACGTGCCACTAACAGCTGAACAAGCTAAACTATATGCACAAATGAAAAAGTACGCCTTAGCACAGCTAGATCAGGGTCAGCTGGCTACTACTTCTAGTGTGCTTACACAAATTATGAGACTGCAACAGATATGCTGTGGATATCTTATGAGCGATGAGGGCCAGATGAAAGTGCTAGACAATAACAGACTGAATGAGCTGTTGGCCGCGATTGAAGAATGTTCAGGCAAAATCATAATATGGTGTAACTATACACATGATATAAAAGAGATAGAAAAAGCGCTGTCTTCTAAGTACGGTGGCGATTCGGTGGCAACATACTATGGTGAAACTAAACAGGAAGATCGTCAGGCAACTGTGGATAAGTTTCAAGATATCCACAGCCCTCTTCGGTTTTTTGTAGGGCAACCTAAGACAGGTGGTTACGGCATAACACTGACAGCTGCTAACACGATGATATATTATAGTAACAGTTATGACCTTGAGATCAGATTACAGTCTGAAGATCGTGCGCATAGAATAGGACAGAAGAAAGCTGTGACATATATAGATCTGATTGTAGAAGATACTATAGATGAAAAGATTGTTAAATCTTTGCGTGAGAAGATAAATCTAGCTGGGCAAGTTTTAGGAGAAGAACAGAAAAGGTGGTTACTTAATTAAACCTTGTCTGTACTTGTTTACTCTATCGTATGTAAGCAGCTCCTTACGAGCGCGCTGTGCATATGAACAGTGTATCCAACCTGTGTTGCCGCCTGTGTAGCACTCCAAGATGAGTTGATCAAAGACTAGATTGTCTCTAATCCATTGTGCCAACAGATAGTTATCTACGTTAGCTACTTCAAAATCAGCTGCTTGACCTTTACAATGTTGTGAGTTCTTGGAGCTACCGATAGCTATTGAAAGCTCTGGACAGCGGTACCCACTTGATACAATAAAGCTACCAAACTCATCACGAACTGGTTGCAAGATATTGTCTGCAAGCATCTTTAAATTTTCTATAGCTTCAGAGTTTGGTGTATTATTAATACCTTTGCGCTCTGCTGTCTGGCTTTTTGTTAACTCTGCCAGAGTAAAGTTTTTACTTAAATGCATGTTATTATCCGAATAATTTATATCTGTTTGGGTTTAAGTTATAAATATCAATGGATCTTCTATATTGATCTATTGGATTGTTTACCAAAGTGGTTACACCTGAAGGAACTTCTTCATTATTGTCATCTCCCATATTGTTTTTAGTTGTAGTTACATTAGGGTTATAGCCTGTGTATCTTTCTCCTGTGTTAAAATAATCAAAAACACCTGAAATTAATCCAAAAGGTCCTGGCATCATAGCTTTTGCGACCGTGCCTATAGGATCTAATTTTATTGACTCTAATGCGGTAGGTTTATTTTTACTATAAAGACCTGTTAAATTTCCTTTTGAATCTCTTTGTAATTTAGAAGCCAACCCTTGTGTTAACAGTCTTTCCATATATTCTTTTTTAAAACCTTTTGGAGCATTTTTCATAAAATTTTGCATCAAATCACTACTAGGAGATATTTTTCGTTGTTCTTGTGTGCTGTAATCGCTACCAGTGTCTCCAAAAGGATCTAAGCCACCTTGAACTTCTTGTTGAGCCGCAAGATCTCCTTCAAGTCCCATGTCAAAACCAGATTCAACACCAACGCCTCCACCTTCTCTCATAGGCTTAATCATCCCTGAGATAATATCATTAGGAAATAAAGATGCATATTGAGCTCTATTTATATTCGCGGGGGCGGCGGAGGAGATGCCACCACCCGCGGGAGCGGTGTTCAATCCGCTCAAAAATGGTTGACTTGAGGCTACTTGGGTGGTGGGAATACCCTCTTGTATACTCGGCTCAACCGAACTCATATCTCGTCTTTCTAAAAATTCAATTGTTTCATCTGTAGGTATACTATCTTCTTCACCAGCTTCTCTTATAACACTAGGTGCGATCTTTACAGACTTATCAATACCTAACGTATTAGCGCCTTTTATTAATATATTTGCAATATTATTTTGAATTTGAATTTTTTCTTTTTCACTTTTTGGCTTCTTAATAAAGTTTAAAAACAATTGCTTGTTAGTAAATAACTCTGTGACCAAGTTTAATTTTTCACTGGCAGGCATGTTAATTAAAAGGCTTCGTAAAAAGTTTGCACCTTTACTAGCCATCATAATAGATCCAGGGCCAGGCTGTCCGCCAGTCAAAGCTGAACCAGCTCTTGTACCGATTGCAGAACCACTTATGGCTACAAAGAAATCAAACAAAGGACCTACTTCTTCTAGGAGCTGTTCATTTATCACACCGTTTTTCATTAAGTTACCAGCATTTTCTGCAATCTCTAACTTAATCAATTGTTTTGTAATGTAATCAATTTGTCTTACTTGATCAGGTTTAAATATTCCTTGTGATCTTAACAAGCTCATCATAGTTACAGACGGATTGTCAGGCATAGGCTCATAAAAAGATCTATACAAAGCTTTGGCGTTTAGGATGCCACCTGTTCCACCAGCGTTTATAAAAGCTCTATTAATTATGGCCTCACCCATAGCTTGTTTTGCTGGTTCCTCAAAATCTCCTTTTAAAGATCTAAAAAGTTTTAACATGCCTCTAGTTGGTTGATCACCTTTAAGAGCTGCTTCAATAGCTGTGATAGGATGCTGATCATTTATCATCTTAGATAAATATTCTGTATTCTTTATACTTTTTTTAACAGTGGCATTTCTAACATCCCACATGGAAAACAGTCTTTGTGCACTAGATACTGTTGATAGATCTTTATCTAAATTAGGAAATAAACGTAAGAGCTCTTTGTTTTTTTCTCTCCAAGAATCTAATTTTTTTTGATCTATTTGTGGTACAGTTGTATCTTTAAACTCACCTATAACAGGCACTTTGGTATCGGATATAAGTTCTTTACGGACAGTTCTTAGATAGGCATCCATGTTTTGACGAATAGACAGGCCATTCTTTTCAGCTCCTTTGAAGCCCTTATCCACAGCAAAGTCTGACAAGTTTAATAGTTGTGTTGCTCTCTGCTCTATAACAGAGGGCTTACCTGTCATTACTTCACCTAAAAGGTATTCAGGATTTATGTACTTCTGTCCTGATTGTTTCTTTGCTTTTGTTTTACCTACAATAGTTCTTGTTATAGCATTGTTAGAAGCTACAGAAAAATCTAAGGCCGCTCTGTATTTTGCGCCAGCTTTAGGAGCAAAATCTTCTAAATCTTCTAAAACGGCTTCAGCAAAATCTCCTGCAATTCTTGAATAATCTTGATTTCTTGGTTTAACCAATCCTGAAGCATATTCCATAGCTAATTGATTAGCAGACTTTCTTATATCAACAAGCTGTGCAACGGTTATAGGCTTAAACGGAGGAGGTTCTTTACCTGTAACACCTCTATCTCTTAAAAATTTTATTTTGTAAGGATCAAACCTTAATTCTGGATCGTCATTAAAAAATCCAGCACCAAGATCTTCTTCTTTTTTAAGATTTCTTAAAATTTGAGAATCAGTATACGACATGTAGTCACTTATTTGAGTTCTTTGTTTCTCAGTTAATTTAACCCTTGGATCTTCTAAAACTGCTTGTAAAATTTTATTTTGTGTCATCAAGGTAGCACTGTCTGTAGGAACTCTAGGAGCTTGACCTGGAAGCGTTGTAATAGGAGATATCGTGCCATTAAACATGTTGTAATAATCTACCATTCCAGATGGCAATTGTCCCTCAAGCATGGTGCCAGTTGCCATTGTTCGAGCGTTATCATAAAACATGTTCCCAGTCTTAAAATCGCTTTGAGGATTAACTTCTATTCGTGTAAATGTAAACTGACCTTTTTTTAATATATTTTCTATCTCTCTAGTAAAAGGAACCTTTTTATCTTTTAATTCTTTTTCTATTCTATCTATTAAACTGCTTATAGTAGGATCAGGTTCTCTTCCTTTATATAATTGAAAAAAATCATATAGGGGTTCTAAAGCTTTGTTCAACTGTTTATTAGTAGCTGGATTAGGTTTTTGATTAGACATCCAACTTTTCATAAAAGCAGGTGGATCTTCTGGATCTATTTCCATAATAACATTTTTGTTGTCAATTGCTGACCAAAGTCTTTTTTCTTCATTCCTAATTTTATTCATCTGTGAATTCAATAAGTCAGATATTTTTTTATTTATTAATTTTAATTTTGCAGGATCAGATATGTCTTTCTTGCCTACATTTAACAAATCTAAACTTTGGCCAAGTTTATTCATAGAGCTTTTTACTCTAGTGCCTACAGCAAACTCTATAGCAGATCGTCTAAACTTTGCAGCCTCACTCAAAACACCAAAGGCTTCTTTGGGCTCATCATCTATTCTACCCAACAACCTCAAGTAATTCGTAAGACCTGTTCTCATTTTGGTAGAACTATTTTGTGCATAAACATCTAGATCTGTATTTGTTTTTCTTAACGATGCTTCAATTATGCTTAACAATATTTCATCAGATTCTTGGCCCACGGTCGGGGAGAAGTTAGCTTCAGGAAAAATTTCATTAAAAGTTTTTATATTATTTGGATCAGACAAAGCTTCAAAAACAGCCACAGGATCTCTTTCATATCTTTGTAAAATACTAACAATATTGTTTACTTGATTTTCTTGAGCTCTGTTTTTCAAACCTTCAAGTCCGCTAGCTTTGACAGCGCTAAATTTATCTGCAATGAAATTAGCCATAGATGTAGATGCTTTTGTAGCTAAAACAGGTAGACTACTTCCACCAGCTATTTCAAATAATAATCGTGTGCCTGTAGCCCCTGGATCTACCTTCTCTGCAGCGTAAGCTCCTGCGGCGGCACCACCTATAGCGGCAACATCTCCTGTCGCTGTTAAAGCACCAAACCTTATATTTTCTCCTTTGGTTCTGAGAGGACTGCCTCTGTATGCTGTTGAATAATTTTTAAAAAAGTTTTCTACACCAGCCGATAATCTAACGCCAGCTGGCACAGTGACATCATCTGCTAAGTTGTCTATGATGGCTTTTGTGCCCCAATCTAAATTTTTAGGTATCATAAAAGGAAAGATAAGACCTGTGCTACCACCTACACCTGTTCTAATCATTTCTTTTATTGCTTTTTGTTGCCCTGGAGTAGTTACAGATTCAGCTCCTAAAACATATTCATCTAACTGATCTGCTATTGAATATGTCATTGTACTTGTGGCTAATCCAGCAAATATAGGAGGCACAAATTTAGCTATTGCTTCTGGTATACTCTTAGGTGGGCCACCCTTTAACATTAATTTACCAGCCCTTTTGACAGTTTCACCAAAGACAGCTGCAGAAGGTAAAGCTCTAAAAATCTCTCTCATAATAGTATCTTCAATATCAACGTCATTCAGTGTCGTAAAAAACTTTAATATTTCACTGTCAGTCATTTTTCTTTGAGCATCAGGTCTTTGAGAGAAATTACCTGATATCTCTCCTGACTGCATCTTAGGGTCGTTGATAAAATTTAAAATGGTAGCTGTTCCATCCTTCAAACCCTTATAGGTCAAAAAGTTTGGATCGTTTTTCATTTGTTCTTTGTAATCTGTGGTGGCGTAAGACATGACAGCGTCCTGTGCCAAAAGAGATGGAGCTTCTTTACCAAACTGTAAAATAAATTGATCTACATCCTCTTTACTATACTTGATACGGTTGCCTGTTAAATCAATAGGAGACATGGTGTTTGTGGTTTGATTTTCCATATATTACTCCCTTGTTTTACCTATACCAATTAATTCACCAGAACCAAACTTATTTTGAGCATCACTTGCTTGTGTAGTACCAAACTCAGGATTTAATCCTGGCATCCTCTTCTCAAACAATAATATACCTGTTTGTAATTCAGAAATAACTTGTAATATTTCTTTAGATTCTTTTCGTGCCTCTTCAATTTGTTTTTGGCTAAAATCAGTAGGATTGTTCATAATGCCTACAGCTAATTTATATTTAGACGCAACAAAATCTCTAAGGCCTACCATGCCATCGTACAAGGTAACATCATTTTGAAAAATGCCACCCTCTAATACTTTAGTAAAGTTTCTTAAATTTTTAGCATCTTCTTTAAATAATCTACCTGTTACTGTTTCTCTTGCTAAAGAGTTAACTTGTACGTTCAAGGCTTGAAATGCTTTTTGAGCTTTTTTAACTTCAGCTTGATCTTGTGTAAAAAACCCTGTGTCTTTGAAACCTGCAGACTGCAGTGCTCCTGCAAGCGGTAAAAATAATTTAGACACGGCTATGTCTATACCACCCGCTGCGTCAGGATTTATATTCTCTTTCATCAAACTAGTTGTTACTTCATTACTTATTTTGTCAAAATCTACTTTACCATCAGGAAGTATGTAACTGTCTTTTATGGCATTTGTTTCTACTTTTATAGGTAGACTTACGTCTGTGAAACCATTCTCTATTCTCTTTTCAATAGCAGATACAACGGCTGGACTTAATGATTGTGGTGGTCTTGTAACATATCTACCAGCTTCTTGATTAAAAGTAGTCTTTGACTGGTTAAAATAAGATATGGCATTGGCCATCATCAAGGAGGTATTCTCATCTAAAGTACCGTCTGCAAATTTTTTCAAGTTTGAAGCATTATTAAGCACTCTGGTGTACACACCTTCTATATTTTTACCAAACTCTGAGTTAGTCAAAGCTAATTTTTCTAAAGCTATCTTTTTATTTTTATATGATATATCAAGTAAATTAAAAGCCTTATCATTATCTATTTTTTCTTGGTCTAGTCGTGTCATTTCTTTTCTGTAAAAAGTCAAATCTTGTTGCACTTGCTTTCTAAACATCAAGTCTTGTTGTTTAAAAGCGTTTTCTAACAATTGTTTTTCTTTTTGTAATTCAATTTTTGCAGCACCCTGAGCGTTTTCTATTGCACGCTGTGCTTCATCAAGTTCTTGTTGTCTTTCTTTTAGTAAAGTTTCTCTATCTTTAAAGGCATTTATTATAGCGTTTTGTGCCTTAGCTTCTTCAAACTTGTTTTCTTTTAAAAGTTGCGCTCTAGTAAATTCTGCTTTTTTTCTAGCTTCTGTTGTTCTATTTAAATCAAGTTGACCTGCATTTATTTGTATTTGAGCCTTCTTGATATTGTTACTTACTTCTCTAAACTGAACTAAATTAGCTTCTCTTTTCTTATCAAAATCTAGTCGCTCTCTCTTAAAAACTAAGTTGTTGTCGTTAATAGCTATCTTTGTAGAATTATTTTGATTTGCAATGAACTCAGATGATTTGATTTGTGTATCAAGCTGTGATTTATCAAAAGTTTGTTTATCTTTTTGTAATACCAAAGCGTTAGCGTGTTTAGTTGCTATGTTAGCTACTTCATGTCCCTGTTTTAATTCTAACTTATCAATATCATAGCCTTGAGCTATACCCATTTCTATTTTTTTGTTTTTAAAATTTATATTAATTTTATCTATTTCTTTTTCGTGGGCCGCGTCCTGAGCAGCAGCAGCTATTTCTGCATCAACATCTTTTAATAATAACGTAAATTCATTTGCTTTTTTTACTTTGTTGGCATCGTTACTGGCTAAGATAGCATCTCTTTCCTTTACTAAGTTAGCTTTAAACTGCTCTAAATTTAATTTAGCTATATTACTGTTTACTTGACGAGTATCTTTTTTTGCCTCTACAAATTGAGTTTTTGCTAAATCTATGCCTCCTGCAAGCATAGTTTTTCTTTCACCTATTGTTGCGTCAACCTTTTTAGCGGCTAACTGTCCAGCCAAAGTTAAAGCAGCTGTCTTTGGGGCTTGTTCTTCGGCGGCTTTTTCTTTGATAGCTTGCGCAGATCTAGCGGCAATAGTTGGAAATAATTTAGTCCTCTCTGCAGCCATAGCTAATCGTTGGGCGGGGCTTAAACCAGCTTTCTCACCTTCCATAGGACTGGCAAAAGCAAGAGCTGTGTTAGCTATATCAAACAAAATTTGAGACTGTAGCTGTTTTTTTCTAGTATCAGGGTCTGTAAATTGCATGTTCTTTTGAAACAAAGGCAAAAGTTTTTGATAGTCAGTCTGTATACCAGTAGTAATATCACCAAAGCTAGTTAAAGGTGTGATGCCTCCGACCTTTGGTTGTGGCTGTACAACCCTGTTTTTATTCTTTGGATCAAAATACTGAACAGGCCCACCTTCTTCAAAAACAGGAACTGGATCTTCATCACCTCGGCGGCGAACTTCGCC
>Ga0209645_1001480_pt1 | contig 11737 bp, 5 predicted proteins | sample ETNvirenome_6_30_FD_184070 | JGI IMG/M metagenome (GOLD analysis project Ga0209645, IMG submission 184070) | Marine viral communities from the Pacific Ocean - ETNP_6_30 (SPAdes) (version 2) | ecosystem: Environmental > Aquatic > Marine > Oceanic | place: Pacific Ocean | collected 2013-06-19
CTTTTAATAGGGTTTTTAGGAGCTTCTATTACTTCCCCTTTTTTAACTCCTATATTTCCTTCATATACCCATTTTTTAAATTTCTGAAACATAGAACCACGACTTATATATGCATCTTCTAAATAATTATTAAACATTCTTAAATCGTTTCCACTCATCAATTGTATAACTTTTCCAACATAAGGTTTACCTGTTATACCAAAATCAGCAGAAAACTTTGCAAAAAACCCTTCAACAGTCTCTGCTATTTGAGGATTCTTTTCAATAATTTTTAAGAATCTTCTAATTTCAAAAACTTGCCCTTCTGTTAAAACAGATTTTGTAGTATCAATATCTCTTCTTAAATCAACTGGGAGAATAGCAGTAGTATCCTCTGGCCTACCTAACCATTCATTTCTTTGCTCTGGAGTTAATCGATTTAAATAAGCAGCAATAGAGTCTTTAATTAAAGCATTGTGAGTTAATGCCTTTATTTGAGTATTAATTGTTTTAGATAAAAAATCTAAAGTAGGTCTATCTATAATAGATATAGGTTTAGATTCATCAACATTTTTAACAGGTTCAATCTTGTAAGTTCCATCTTTTTCAAACTTAACAGTATGGACTGGCTCTGAATCTCCTCTTTTTACTGGAGGAACATATTCTGGAATAGTCAATGTAGGGTATCTACCTTTTAAAGCTCTATCAACAGCAGATTGAAATTGAGGTCTAGAAACATCTGTTTGAATAAAAATTGCTTTATTTCCTTCAGGAGTAATAGGATTTTTAACCTGAGCATAATCCATAACATTTCTCAATCCTGTCATAAAATCTTTTTTATGAGCCATAGGGATAGCATCACTTTTTAATAAATTAGGTCTTTCAAGTAAAACCATTCTTGTAACACTAATTAATTTTTTTAATTGCTCCTTGGAAATAAAGTCTTCTGGATTTTTATTAATTCTTTCTTTTAAAGATTCTATTTTAGTTTGTATATGTTTAGGCATAGCACTAAAAGCAACTTTATCGGTCATATATTCAGCAAGAGAAACAACCTCTTTTCTTTGTGTATTCTCATTAAAATATTCTATACCCTGTTTCTTCCAATTTAACTTACCTAGAGGATATCTGTTTTCAACATCTTTATTAAATAGAAAGTTTAATTGCTCATTAGGATTTTTCCAAAATTCTTCTACTCTTTGTCTAGTTCCAGTAATATTTGATAAAAGTGCTTGACTAAACATATTGTCAAATATGTCAATGTGTTTTTTCTGTTTTAATTTCTTTCCTGCTATTACGGGCAAGTGAGTTTTTCTATATGTTGAAATAGCATCATGTACATTAAACCCTCGTTGCATTAATCCGCCTTGTTTAGATTTTTCTGCAGAAACATCTGAAGCTTTTATAACCCATGCTGTATCTAATATCTCAACTATCTTTTCTTCTATCTGATTTTTCGTAAACCCTTCTTTTAAAAGATTATTAGGTTTTCCAGGGTCAAATAATTCATTTATCATTACTTCCAGCCTTAAAGCAGAACCAACATTTCCAAGGATTCCAGTAACAATATTATGCCTCATTTTGTTTTCGTATCCTATTTGCTCTATTAGATTAAATGCTTTTATCATATCTTTAGGACTAGCACCGCCTCTTTCCATAGCCTCAACAACCTCTATCCAGGTAGTAATTTCTTCAGAAAGAAGCCCTTTGTCTCTCAAACTTTTCAATCCAGGAGAATTTTTTGCCTGTTTTAACCCTTTAATAAGATTTAAAACAAGAGTAGGCATATTAGCATCATTATATATTTGAGGTCTTATATCCAGTCCTGACTGCATAAGGTCTCCTTGTTGAAGTCCTCTTGCTATATCTATTAAAGTATCTTTATGGTAAACATCTGGATTCTCTGGTCTAACTAAAAATTGGTCTAAAAAGTTCTCTGCCTTACGTGAAATATCTCCAAGCTCTCCTTTTGTATTTGGGTCAGCTACGTTTTTAAATTCTGCTCTTGCATTAAAAGCGTCAAAGAAATCATGTCTTATATCTATATATCTTATATCCTTAACATCAACATCTATTTCCATTCCTATACTATCTTCTATACGTATAGTTCTATTTTCTTTATTTACTCCCAGAATAGGGGTATCAATCAATTCTTTATCTCTCTTATCGTTCATTAAATCCATATTTTTTTGAACAGCCTTTTTATCCATGACTATTTCTTTTTCAACCTGTTTCATCGGTTCATTTCTCTCACGATCAAACTTTATTGCTTCTTCCAATCCTTCGTATTTTTTCGATTTTGCTTCTTCAGGATTTCTCTTAGCCCATTCTAGGTATTGACTATGAGTACTATACCTACTTAAACCCTTAGGATAAAGAATAGTATTTCCAAAAACTGTATATCTTCCTGATGTTTGGTCTTGTTCTATTTGTCGTTCTTTTGCTGCTGTGTCTACCTCTTTGACATAGATTTTAAAAGTTTTTCCAGATTTTATATCATTTATAATTTTAGGGGTTATACTTTCTACCATATCCACCTGATATGTTATTTGTATTGCTTCCTCTAGCGTAAAATCCTTTTTAGGAGTATATTTTAATGATACATTTGAATTTAAATAACCATCTTGAGAAAGAATATTTAGGATTCTATCTTCTTTTGTTTTAGAAACAGCCCTAGAACTTTTAATCAGATGTTCCTGACCTCCCTTTTTTGCCCTGTCACTTAATTCAAGTGGATTATAGATTCTTTCATTGTTATACCTAGATAATCGTTGACCTGCAGTATCATGTGCTTTATAAATATTTTTTTCCCATTCTTTTGCAAAATTATTTAATGCATCCCACTCAACTATTCTATTTCCAAGAACAGCATCAATGTCTAAAACCTTATTATTATTAGGACCAAGACCATAAAGCCCCTGTTCAGTTCTGTCAAAAATTCTTCTGTAAGGAAGGATTTCTAAAGGGTTAGCAGAATTTTCATTTCTAAGCTGCAATTTTTCTCCCTTAGAATTTACTATTTCAAAGTGTTCATTAAAGACTTGCGATTTTAATTTCCACATATCTGGATTTCTGCTATTTTTAGCAGCATCTAAAACAAGATTTAACAATGTAGGAGCTGCTTCAGAGTTAAAATATTCTAAATGGTCCATAGCAGTCCACACCTTTTTCCCTGAATTATTATTAGTTACAGTAATTCTTCTACCATTTCTACTATCTATTGTGTCTCTAGTATGCTGCTGTTTAGCCCTAAGAAACACATCTCCATCTAGGTTTAATCTTAGCATACCATTGTCTGTTTGAGCAATAAAATTAAGGAAATCATGAACATCTTGATTAAAATTAGTAATTACACCAATATTTTTAACTGCACCCGAATTAGATACTGATTGCTTCAATCTTTCAAGAGGATTAAATATATCTTTAACATCTCCCTTTTTCTGTTCAAATCCCCATCTTATATTATGGTTAGGGTTAGTTAATCCTCCTTCTCTAGAAAGCTTATCTAACGTGTTTGCAACTTTAGGGTTTTTATATGTTTTCTTATAGTTAGTAGGAACATCCATATATATTCCAACTGCATCACCATCATAATCAGCACCACCAAGTCTTTCTGCTGTTTTTTTAGATACAATAATACCTTTTTGCCCTTTTGTCCCATCAATAAACCCGCCAAATCTAAGAACAGTTATTCCAGAAGGAGCTGATACAGGATTTCTTATAATAACCATATCCAAAATTTCTTTTTCAATCTGATTCATTATCTCTGTTTTATTTTTAGTTGGAGATTGTTTAGATAAAGTCTGATACAATTCAAAAGCTTCTCCAAGTGTTTTAGGAGTTGAGTACCTTTGCTTTTTAATATAAGACTCTCCCTTTACTCTACCTCTTCTATCTTTAATTAAACCTTCAGGCTCAGTACCTTTTATATATATAACCTTGTTATCTCCTAGCTTGTGTTCTATTATAAAACTTCCATCAGATTGTTTTTTAATTTTATCTGAAAAATTACTTTCCTCTCCTCTTTTTTTAGAGTATCGTAAAATATTTTGTAACTGTTTATTTGCTTGTTCTAAATTGTCTACAACCCATATATCAAGCGCATCTTTTTTTCCAGTACGAACATTTGTACTTTTAAGAGTTGGGTGTTCGTACATATCAACCATAACATCATATATTACAGTATCTTTTCCCTCTAAGTTTTTACCCTTAAAATCGTTTCTAAATGTAATCTTTTTATGTCTGTGTCCTTCATAAAGGAAAAAGTTAGTATCATTTAATCCCTGTGCAAATGTATCAGCAATATAGGGAGTTAATGCTTTCATTCTAGTAAATCCAAAAGCTGAATTACTTCTAGGTCTAGTTAGTCTCTGCATAATATGCTTTCTAATAGAAGCATTAAACAAGTTCATATTATTACCCATAGTCAAAACAAGAGGGTCATAATTAAATTTTGCTAATAAATCATTAATACCTTTCGTTGCTTCAGTAGACTCAAATATATCAGATGTTTCAATCTCATTTCTTTTATTCTTATTTGATTCAAACACAGCTTTCATAAAAGCTACTCCAAGAGGTGTATCTAATTCGTTGTTAGTAATTCTTAAAATCTCATCAATAGGGAGCTTGTCTACTCTTAAAAATTTTGCCAAATCTCCTTCTGCTTTTATAGGGTCTGCAACTCTATCAATCTCAAATTTCACCAATCTTGATTTATATTCTTGAAAATATTTAGGGTCTCCCATTCTAGCATCGTTAACCATTTGCTCTATAGCTATGTCAATATCATTCCCCATTGATATATTTCTCTTTAAAATAGATTGAGTAGGCATAAATTCAAATCCAAGTCTACTATCTGGAACATCATATTCAGAATCAATCAAACGAACATCTTTTTGATTAATTTGAAACATAGCTTGTTTAATAGGGTTTTTTGCAGAATAAATACCTTTATTATAATTTAACTGAACAGAATCATGTCTTGAATTACTTTTTCTAGAACTGTCCATAATAATAACATCTATGTCATTTGCTTTCATAAATTGTTGAAGCATTTCATCAGGTCTTTGTGTTCCTGATTTTGCTATTAAAAGCCCTTTTCCACTTGCAGATTCAGGAAGGTGAATAATTATGTCTTTAATATAGTCGTCAGCAGAATTTCTTAGTTGATCCTTTATAATTTTATCATGCAATCCCCAACGATAAAACTTTGCCCCATCAGGATATACTTCTCCAAAATTAAATACATTATTTCCTACTTTAACTTTTCCATCATTTACAACAACAACATTTAAACTCTTATCTCCGTCTTTTTTATAGTCTACATTTAATTCTCGTGCATCTGGATTTTCAAATACTTTTCTATATTGTAAATACTTAGCAAGACTTCCATATAAATTCTTTTGCTGCTTAACGTAATCATTATATCCTTTTTTCAAATTTGCTAAAGTAAGTTCAGAGTTCTTTTGGGGAATAAGATTTGCATCTCTTAATTCGTATATAATATTAGATAAAGTTTCATCATAAAATCTATCTGATTCAATTTCTACTACTTTTTTCTTACCAATTGCTGGTTCTGCTTCACTTATTGTTTTTTTGTAAGTCGGGTCAAAGCCTCTAAGCTGTCTTCCAAAGTCTTTTTCTAATACTTCACTTATAAATCTCTTAACTACAGATTTATCAACAACTCCTCCAGCCTCTTTATCTTTATGTGCTATAGCTCTTACCGTAGCTTCTCCTGTCTTTGGATTAAAGTGGTGAATATATTCTTGCCCAAATGATTCATCATATACAGACCTTACTACTTCACCAGCAGCTTTTTTAACCTGCCAATTATCCCCCCTAGACATAAAAGCATCCATCTTAATACGTTCAGTAAGCCCTAAATGGTTAGTAATCTCAACATGTTGTATTTTAATTTCGAATTTGTTTTTTCTACCGCTATTAATTCTGTTGTGAAAAGTATGAACCGCATTTAATAAGAGTCCTGTTCCATGCTCATCAGCTTTTTGTGTCTTTCCTAATGTTATCTCCCTTGTGTTAAATTTGTTTACTGAATCTTTAATAATAAAAACAGTAAAAGAGTCTTGTAAGCTTTTTTCGGAATTTTGATTCCAATTTTTCTTTAAAAGAGTCATAAATCTTTTTTGCTCTGGTTTTGAAAGAGTGCTAATATCTATTCCAAGTTCTTTGTTAATAGCCTTAACTGCTTCTAAAAATGTTTTATAATCAGGGGATTTTTCAGCTGCCGCTCTATATATATTCCATTTATCTTCTATCTGTGATTCGAATTGAGGAAATTCTTTTTTCAAAAGACTTATAATATCATTGACAGGGTTAACAACTTCAGGGCTTCCAACTTCATTGTCTTTTTCAGTAGTGCTTTGTCTTTGAGAATCTTTGTCGTTCTTAGTTCCTTTTAAAATATTTTCCTCTGCTGCTATTTCTGCAGATGAAAGTTCTTCACCCTTTTCTCTTTTTTTATTAATTCTTTCAACCTTTGTGGCATCTTGTAAAGCAGCAACATTTAATATATCTTTTCCTTCACCCAAAAACCCTAATTCTGGCTCTAAACGGCTTTCTAAATCTTTTAATTGCTCAGTAGACAATTCACTAATTTTCTTTCCTCTATATTCTTTAGGAACAAAACTATCCTCAGGAATAACATAGTTTGGATTAAATCTATTCCTGGAAACATATTGTCCCTGGTCTAACACCTGGGCTTTTCTTTCTCCTTTAATTATAATGTTAACACGTTTAGAAGCTTGTTGTGTTATTTGTTCTTTTCTAGATATAACATCTTGCATCTTTAGAGACAACTTAAGTGGAACAACGTCCCCTGCTTCTAAATCATATTTGTCTATTTCTTTTTGAAGAGCTTCTTCTTCTTTATTTAATTTTTCTAATTCTGCTATCTCTTTTTTAGTTCTTTTGCTTGTATCTTTAACAGATGTAACTCTCGCTTCTACAGGAACTCCAGTAACAGCATCGAAAACTTCAATCGTATCTCCTTTTTTAACAACCCCCATATCTACATCTGGAGTATTTTTAACTCTATTAACTTCTGCTTGATTAATAGCTTCTGCTGTAATTTTTACTTTTCCTTCAATTTTTGCAGTATTTTCTAATGCTTTTGCAATAGCATCTCTCTTAGATAAAGTGCCTTCCCCTAAAGCTTCCTTAAGAGATGCAAAGAAAACATCATTTATTTCTTTAGGTCTATTATACATTGTTTCTAATATAAAATCAGCCTGGAAAGCATCCATGTAGTCTTGAGCTTCTTTTGACGCTTCTTTATATTCTTTTAAATCTTTTATATTTTTAGGTTTCCATTTCCAAACGTCTTGTCCTGTTTCTGGGTCTATATCTTTTTCATGGGTCATTATTTTTCTTCCCATTTTATTGATTGCCATAGTAGCTTCCATCTCATATTTAGGTCTTCCAGCTGCACCGAAGAAAAATCCTAATAAATATTCATAGACTTGATCGGGAGTAGAAGCTCCATGTAGAGTTGTTTGTCCGCCAGTAAATGCTGCACCAAGACCACCTCTGGCAAAGATATCAATCATTGCTGCTTTATCTTTAGTCATTCCTCCAGCTAACCTTGCTTCTGTAAAAACAACATCACTTGCTTTTCTTATTTGCTTATGTGCCCATGCTAATTCAGCAGGATTTTTTGAAGCTAATGCTTTACCGATGTTAACATATTGTGATATTCCACCAAAAACAGCCCCAGCAGCTGCTCCATGAATTGCTGCTTCAGCCCATCCCTCTGGACCTTCTTTTCTTGCAGAAACAGCCATAGCAACACTAAGGTGAGCACTCTGTTCCATAATTCCCAATAATTTAGGGTCTATTCCAGCTATTTTCTTTCCAAGGAAACTATTTCGAAGAACTTCTGTGCTTCCTAAACGATTTTTTGCTTGGTCTACTACCCAATCAGCAGCTTTCATAGGAACAGAACGCAATTGTAAGCTTCCATGCCTTTCTGATGCTAAAATAGGAATTTTCTTTCCTCCGTATTCTAGTCCTTCTTGTATTTTTCTACCAGCTGCTGCTAATCTAGACGCTTTAATTGCTTGTTTTCCTGCTATTTTTGCACCAGTTGCCCCAAATGAGGCTCCAAATGTTAATACACCAGCAATAATATCTGGAGCAAAACCAATAAGATGACCAATTTTGTTCATCAGAGCTTCTGTTTGAGTTTTAGGGTCGTCTGCCCAACCGAATGTTGTAAAACCCTCTACGATACCACTTGCTAACTGATTAAATGCTCCAGTTATTTTAGCTTCTTCGTCTTCTAGATTGCGTTTAAAGTCTACACCAAGAGCTTTTGCTCTTTTTTCTAGCTGAGTTACTTGGTCATCTGTAAATAGTTCAGGTGCTCTTTGATATTCTTCTAAAGACATATTGATGAATTTACCATCATCAATCAAGCCCTGACTATGCAGTCTTGAGTAATATGAGAACTTTCTGCTCATTTTTATCTACTCAATCTATCTAAATATGCTTTGTATTCTTCTATATTTTTAACATAACTGTTAAATGTTGACCTGACTGTTTCGTCTTTAGTTCCTCTTCTTTTTTGCATCTTCTCATAAAGAGACTGCGGTCCACGCCAACCAAAACCTTTTTTATATTTTTTTTCTCCGCCTTTCCCTATTAAAAGATTAAGTTCATTTACCTGCTTTTTAAGCTCTTCAATTCTTGCTTGATCTTGCGGGGTAACAGTTCCTCCGTATTTAGCCTTTCCTTGTTCAAAGCGTTTAAGAGCTGCCATTTCTATATCTATCGTTTCCATTTTGTCTTTTAGGACTACCATCAAATTATCATCCATTGTTTGATGCTTAAATTTTTCAATCCTAAATAGACCTTTAACTTCTTCCCCAATTTCATGTGGTCGATTGAAAACTCCTCCTGTTGTATCAAAATCAGCAGTACTTCTTAAATCAGTTGCTGATTGCTCTGCCGTAAGGTTGTATGTTTCTTGCCATTGATATTCAGCTAACATTGCTGCTTGCTTAGCTTCTTTCATGGCTTTTTCTGCACTATATTTTGCACCCTCTTCAAGGCTATGTTTAAATAATGCTCTTCTTTTATAATCTTCCCATTCAGATTCTCTTTTTTCATCAGGAGTTTCTTTCGTAATTTCTTCAAAAAGGCTTCTTCCTGAACGCATCATATCTGTAAATGCTTTCATTCTCAATGTTTGTAAATCTGGACTTGCCATGATATTCTCCTTATACGTATTTCATATTATTAGTTTGTAAATCTATTTCAGGGGTATATATCCCTTCTTTTGCATATGCAGCTCTTAAATCATTAATAGAACCTTGAGCTCTATTTAGTTCAGAACCTAACTGATTTTGAGTTTGGTCTACATATCGTCTTGTTTGCAATGCACCAGCACCTAATTGTGCTCCAAGTAATCCACCCATCCTATCTCTGGCGACATTTTCTCCACCAAAAGCAAGGTTAGATTGTCCTCCTTGTTCCATTTTTGCAATACCTGACTCATAAATTCTTTGACCAGTCATATTTCCCATTTCTCTATAATAGTCAGCAGTACTTCTATACTCTTGAACTATTTCTGGAATTTCTCCTTTTATCTGAGCTACGTCTGACTGATATTGAGCTTTTAATCTTTTTCTTCTTGCTTTTTCAGCTCTTCTTGCTCTAAAAAAACTTATTCCACCTAAAATTACAGCTCCCGCAGCAAGATATGGATTTGCTTTTTTTCCTACATTATCAACCCACATTGCTAATGAAGTTAATTTATTATCTGACATTAATAGCCTCCCTTATTTCTATTGTCGTTTGAATCTGGTAAAAATCCAAACATATATTCTAAAACTTTTGCAAAACCTTGAAATCCGCTAGTTCCCAACTCCATTCCAACCTTATCGGAAATAACCTGATTAATTTCTTTGTTTTGTTTTTCTAGTAAAGCTTGATGTTCTGGACTGCCTTCTTTTACAACGCCAGTTCCATAATTGGTGTGTATGTTTTCACCACTTCTTCCCCCAGTTAATGATGCTCCTTCAGGAATAATAGGCTTTAAACCTTCAATAGCATTTCTAAAATCTTCAACTCTAACAGGGGTATCTTTTTTCCAAGCTGAAGACTCTCCTTTAGAATTATGCTCAATCTCATAAATAGCTTTATCATAATCTCCCTTTTTTAAAGCTTCGTAAGCCTTAGGAAACTTTGTATGCCAACTTGCACCCAATTGAAAATTAACTGATGTTAAAGCATTCTTAAATTTAGAATTTGTAATATTGAGGTCTTTCATTTGTTTATCAGCAGCATTTCTTGCTGTTTTAATATCCTGTTTTTGCCATTCAACTATTTGTTCTTGTGATATCTCATCTCCTTCTTTATATCTTTCAAGTTCAAAACCTGTAAGCTTATGTCCCATTCCAGCTGTTAAAAAACCTTTGGTATCTTTATAAACTTTAGTCTCATAACCCTCTCTATTTCTTAAGTGTTCTAATAAAGCATTCATTTCTTCTTGTTGTTGGTCTACTGTTTGTACTAACATTCTTTATATCTCCTCGTCTTAATTTTTATATTGCATGTTGTATGTTGGCTTTTGGTATGGCTTAGTTACAAACTTAACATAAGTATTTATCGAAGATACGTTTACTCCATCCGTAAAACTTGACATATAACCTGATTTAGTCCCGCCATAAGAGCCCATAACAGTTGAATTTGTATAAGTTCCTCTTTCTATACTATCTTTTTCAACACCTTCAAAATCTTCAAACGGTATATCATCTGCCTTAGCTTGATATGCTTGATAAGCTCTCCAAGCTGAATCTGGATCGTCTCCATAACCCATGTCTACCGTTGTCTGTTTAACCTCGTCACTTATTTGTGGGGCAAATGCACCAGCATCAAAATCAGTAAAATCAGTTGAATGACGAACTTCTGGAGTTGTCTTATACTCTTTAAATTCTTCCCAATTTTCAAAGCCCATCTTTTGTGCTTTTTTGTCTAAGTGTTTCCCAGCTGTTGACTGAACTTTTTTCCATCCTCCGTAAATTTCTTTACCAGTATCTAATATATGTTTAAAAGCCTTTCTTCTTTGTACTACTGGGTCTTCAAATTCTTGTGTTTTGGAATATGCTTCTTCAAACAATCCCATGTTTCTTCTGTTTGCTGCTAACAAACTATGTCTTCTTGTTGCCATTATGCTTTCTCCAATTCTGTTTTATACCATTCATTATTAACTTTTATATACTGATATACTTTCCCTTCAACATTCACTACTTTAGTATCACCATTTCTACCAACAGAAGCTGTAGGAGCCTCTGTTTCTATCCTTGAATGTGTAAGCATTTGCTGTTTAACCTCTCTATCATTTATATCCATTTCACGTTTCATCTTTTTTATGTCTTGCAAAATAGGGTCTATAGTATCAAAAATGCTCATTTTACACTCTTTTCTCTAAATACTACTTGTATATCATTAACTTCAAAATCAGTAGCTACATCAGACCCAGAAAATCGTAATCCAAACCCTTTAATTCGGTCAAACCTTTTTTTATCGACAAATTCTGTCTTGGCTTTACGAATTGGTATATGTAAGGTTTTAAAATTAGTCTCAGAATTACCATCTAATGTAGCTAAAAGCTCTTCTTCGCCATCATTTCTAAATCCATATAATTCTACACCATCTCCATTTTTATAGCTTAAATACACGCTTATAATCTTTTTATCAACACTTGGCTTGCCAAAAGTGTATTCTTTCGTTTTAA
>Ga0209645_1001481_pt1 | contig 11733 bp, 13 predicted proteins | sample ETNvirenome_6_30_FD_184070 | JGI IMG/M metagenome (GOLD analysis project Ga0209645, IMG submission 184070) | Marine viral communities from the Pacific Ocean - ETNP_6_30 (SPAdes) (version 2) | ecosystem: Environmental > Aquatic > Marine > Oceanic | place: Pacific Ocean | collected 2013-06-19
ATGTGCTAAAAAAATTAGCGTACATCTTACTAATTCCAGTATACCGGTTGCTGATCAAATGTTGCAGCAAGTTGCATACATTAGCTGTAATAACGACAAAGAACTTGGAGACAAGATTAGCGAAGCTTTCAGCCAGGCTGGACAAGATGGTATCGTTTTAATGGAAGAGTCCGAAACAAATGAAACGTATGTTGATTTTGTTGAGGGCACACAATTTGATTCAGGTATAAAGTCACCTCATCTTTTAACTAATAAAGATAAAGGAGTTGCAGAGCTAGAAAACCCGCTAGTACTTATAGTAACTTCACCAATACCTAATATTAGGCGCATACAGTCTATATTAGAATATGCTATTAAAAATAACAGAGCTTTGCTTATTATAGCGGACGTGGAACAACAACCATACCAAACGTTAATCGCTAATAAAGTGAAAGGTAATATTAAGGTTAATATTATCGATATACCCGGGTTTGGGCCTACAAAACAGGACACAGTAGAAGATTTAGCTTTATTAACTGGAGCTACAATTATTAATGAGCAGTTGGGCGATGATTTAGACCTGATCGACCCCTCCGTTTTAGGGTCCGCTATAAAAGCAGTCACTAATAACAAAAACACAGTTTTACAAACAGATGTTGACCGTGAACTACTGCAAGAGCGCATTGAAGACGTGCGCAAAAAAATCAGCGAAGAAACTAACGGATTCTTTAAAACCAAGCTCGAGCAGCGTTTATCCATGCTCTCCGGTAGTGTCGGTATCGTATACGTTGGGGCTAACTCGCAAGTCGAATTAAAAGAAAAGAAAGATCGTGTTGAAGACGCGATTTACGCGGTGCAAGCTGCATTAAAAGAAGGTATTGTAGCCGGTGGCGGTAGCGCCCTATTGCATGCATCACAAAATATTAATTCTACAAGTTTAGGTCATACTGTACTATTAACTGCAATACGCGCTCCGTTTAATACTATAATGGAAAACGCGGGTATTTCATTAACCGAACCTATTGCTACTAAAAACAAAGGTGTAGATGCTAAAACCGGTGAAATAGTAAATATGATAGAGGCTGGCATTATAGATCCGGTGCTTGTAACTAAAACGGCGCTTAAAAATGCAGTGAGTGTTGCTACAACAATTATATCTGCAGATTGTATAATTTCTAATATGCGTATTGAAGATGGCAGATCCTAAAGTTGGCACAGGCAAAAAGCCTAAAGGAAGTGGTAGACGTTTATATACAGACGAAAACCCTAAAGACACAGTAAGTATTAAATTTGCTACAGTAGCGGATGCTAAAAGAACTATAGCAAAAGTAAAAAAGATAAATAAGCCTTACGCTCGTAAAATACAAATATTAACTGTATTAGAGCAAAGAGCTAAAGTCATGGGTAAGATGGAGCAGGCTCGTCTTGCAAAACAGGCTAAAGAACAATTAAAGAAGCAACATGAAAGCAATTAATTATTTTATAGTCATTCGCAAGATAAAAGAAGCGCCGAAGAAAGTAGGCGGGCTAGAACTTACTGAAGATCAAAATAAAGACGTTAGGTACTTAAAAGCGGAAGTTGTAACTGTTGGTGATAAAGTACAAGGCATTGAGCCTGGAAATATTATTCGTTATGATAAACACGCTGGGCACGGTATCGAATGGAACGACGAATTGTATCACGTTATCAATCTCGGCGATGTTGTTATTGTAGAATGAGGCTAACGCCAGAAGATCTACGAAATATAAATTTGTTTAAGTATTATAGGCTTGTTCGCAAATGGGCGAGCAAAACCTATAATATTTTAGACGCTGATCTTGAGTTGCTTATCTATTTAGATTGTAAAGGTCGTTTTACACGTGATGATTTTATTAACGGCACTTACACTTTTCCATGGGATAAAAAGCGATGGGAACGCTTAAGAAGCGAAGGCTGGATAGATGTTTGGCGGCACCGCAATAGAACTACAATTAAATATAGTGTATTTAAGGTTTCATTAAAAGGTAAACGTTTAATTACTCGCATGTACAATGTGATGCTAGGTTATGAAGATTTGCCAATTGGACCTTCAAGTAAGTTTTATAAAAACAAATCATATACAGATAAAGTTTATAATAAAGCTATAGATGATATGATTAAAGACAAAGATAGATAATGGCTTTTAAACTTAAATCAGTATCGGAGGTATTCGGAATAAACGAAGAAGCTTCAGAATATGGCACCCCGGTATTTGAAAAAAATTTAGATCCAGGTATCATGGGTGAAGCTAATCGTGATGGCACTATATTTGTTAAAAAAGGTTTATCTCAAAAAGAAATAAACAAAGCGGTAGCGCATGAAAAAGTTCATTTAGATCAAATGAAACAAGGTCGTTTAGATTACGATAACGAAACAGTTACGTGGAAGCCAACAACAAAATCACCAGCTAGAGTTTATAAAAGAGCTAATATGATGGAGGGCGCTAAAAATTTGCCTTGGGAAAAAGAGGCGTATAATAAAACAAAAGAATAATATGTACGGACAGCCTATAACTAAAATAGCAGCAGGAAGAGCAAAAGAATGTCCTTGCCCACACTCATCACCTTTAGAGAGAAGAAAAAGCAATGCGCCGTCACGTAAAAAGTCATTAGGCTATTATAATAAGGCCAATCCTACCGGTACAGGTGCAAAAGCAGGTGGCGGTATGTCGCAAAGAGGCGTAGATAAATATAAAAGAGATAATCCAGGTAGTAAACTACAAACAGCTGTTACTACTGATCCTAAAAAACTTAAAAAAGGCAGTAAAGCTTATAAACGCCGCAAGTCGTTTTGTGCACGCTCAAGAAACTGGACAAGCGAAAGAGGCCGTGCAGCTCGCCGTAGATGGAATTGTTAATTAAAAAAATAAAAATATAAAATGGCAAACTCAGCATATCAAACAGCGCAAGGCTTTATTAAAGAAACAGCGCCTGTTACGCTTACCGCATCAAAAGCGAATGATATTCGTATAAATGGAAACGCTACAGCAATGTATTGTAATAGTGCAGGTAATATAGTTTATATACCACACGGAAGCGATCCTAATTTTTCTAATATTAAAAGTATTAACGGAATTACAGCCGGTACATTTACAAATATATTAGCCGATTTTGTTTTAGGCTCATATTCTGGTAGTAGGGGCTTAGATCAATTTCAAGAAATAGTAGATAACCAATCAGCAGGTGTGCTTACAGCTTCAGGTACAAGTCATGTAGAATTTGTTGCAGGAACGTATACCTTAGATTTAGTAATAGATGATAATGATAGCGATTCTCCAAATGACGGAGATCGTGGTACTTATTCTTTTGTGGTAATTGTTAATGATAGCAATACTATTACTTCTATAAAAATACAAGAAATGGCGCTTGGACTAGAAGCTGGTGACGACGTTAAGGTCCCTGCTGATACTTTTAGCTCTTCTCATGACGCTTTTGTATTTAATCTGCCCTCTGGAGAAATACCAAGTTCAACAGTTGTGCCAAACGCTGGAACTACAGCCAGCATTCAAGCGTATAGATAAAAAATAATAAATTAAATTTAATTAAATGAAAAAAGTAACTAAAAAAGAACTAGAGTCTTTACAGACTTTAGTAAAACATATTAATCAAGCACAGCTAGCTGTTGGCACATTAGAAATGCAAAAGCAACATGCTGTATTAGATGCCCAAAGCCTTATTGGTAAATTACGCGCGGAAAAGCAGTTGCTTGAAAAGAAATATGACGGTCAAGAAATTGATTTAATGACAGGAGAACTTACCCATGCAAGTAATTAGAAAAATAAGCGTTGGTAAAGACTATAAAAATGACGCTATGCACTATTCTGTTGGACAGGAAGTTTACGGCGGCCATACTATAGTTAACATTATAGAGGAAGAAGATAAGTATTCTATCTATATTCAAAAGTCTGACGAGGTAATGCCTTGGAAAGATTTTAATAAAAACATGGCGGTTTCTGTTGAATATGATTTAAAATACTAATGAAAAGCGTCTTTAACTTTATGGTGAAACCTAAAATATCTAGGTCATCAAGTAAAAAAGAAATAGACGGTAAAGAGTTGCTTTTAAATACAGAAGTTCAAAACCATCAATATACCAGCCGACTCGGTGTTGTAACTGCATTACCTATTGCTTCTGCTACAGAAATAAACGTAGGTGACGAAGTTATTTTACATCACAATGTATTTCGTAGGTTTAGAGATATACGCGGTGATGAAAAAAATAGTAAGTCTTATTATAATGAAGATAACTTTTTTGCACAGCCAGATCAAATATATGCGTATAAACGTAAATTAGAATGGCAATGTGTTGAAGGTTTTTGTTTTATAAAGCCTATTGCAAGTAAAGATAAATTTTCATTAGAAAAAGAAGAGCCGCTAAAAGGCATTGTTAAATATTCTTATGAAAATGCTTACAAAAATGATTTAGTAGGTTTTGCGCCAAGCAGCGAATACGAATTTAATATTGAAGGCGAGCGATTATATAGAGTGCCGCTAAATAGAATTACAATTAAATATGAATATCAAGGAGACGAAAAAGAATATAATCCTAGCTGGTCGCAAAGCAGTTGATGAATTAATTAAAGTGGCAGAAGAAAAAATCATTACTAATACAGAAGATGATGTATCTGCTGATAGATTAAAAAACGCTGCTGCAACTAAAAAGCTTGCGATATTCGACGCTTTTGAAATACTTACACGTATTGAAGAAGAAGAACGGATTCTTGAAAACAAACCTAAAGAAGAAGACGAAAAGAAAACATTTTCTGGGTTTGCGGAAAAAAGATCTAAATAATGTATCAACAAGATCTAATAAAAGTTGTAGAGCCTATAAAGTTTACAACTATAAATAGATTAAATCGCTCTAAATCCTGGAACTATGGATATAATAAAGAGCACGATATTGTTGTAATAAGCAGAACAGGTCAGATAGGCCAGGTTATTGAAATACAAAATTTACGTATTGCATTACCTCCTGAGCCTAAAGCCTTAAAAAAGGGACCTAACAAATGGATTGTTTCGGACTATCCTAAGGAGCTTAAAAATATTAAAAGTATATTTGATTGGCAAAACTATCCGGACGAGTTTAAAGCAAGATGGGAAAGTTATATTGACGAAGAATTTAACAGACGTGAAGGCGGATATTGGTTTTATAATAAAGATGTACCAACTTATATTACTGGTACTCATTACATGTACCTGCAATGGTCAAAGATTGATGTTGGACACCCTGACTATAGAGAAGCAAATAGACTCTTCTTTATATTTTGGGAAGCATGCAAGGCTGATAAAAGAAGCTACGGAATGTGCTATCTTAAAAACAGACGGAGTGGATTTTCGTTCATGGCATCCGGTGAAACTGTCAACATGGCAACCATATCAAGTGACGCCAGATTTGGTATCTTATCAAAAACAGGTGCTGATGCGAAGAAAATGTTCACAGACAAAGTTGTCCCCATCTCAGTTAACTATCCGTTTTTCTTCAAACCTATACAGGACGGTATGGATCGGCCAAAGACCGAACTTGCTTATAGAGTTCCAGCTTCTAAGCTCACTAGGAAATCCATACAATCGCAAGAAAAACAAATAGAGCTTGAAGGACTTGATACAACAATTGACTGGAAAAATACTGGTGACAACTCTTACGATGGCGAAAAGCTTAAACTGCTTGTGCATGACGAAAGTGGTAAATGGGAAAAACCAGATAACATCCTCAACAACTGGCGGGTCACAAAAACAACATTAAGATTAGGTTCACGTATTATTGGCAAGTGCATGATGGGCTCAACCTCAAATGCTTTAGATAAAGGTGGCGATAATTTTAAAAAGCTATATAGCGATTCTGATGTAACTAAGCGTAATTCTAACGGACAAACAAAGTCTGGCTTATATTCTTTGTTTATACCTATGGAATGGAATTATGAAGGTTTTATAGATGAATATGGGCAACCTGTATTTAACAACCCTAAAGAAAAAACAGTAGATCCGCTCGGCGATATAATAGAGCAAGGTGTAATAGATTATTGGGAAAATGAGGTTGATGGTCTTAGGCAAGATCAAGATGCTTTAAACGAATATTATAGACAGTTTCCACGTACAGAAGACCACGCTTTTAGAGATGAAACTAAAAATAGCATATTTAATTTAGCAAAAATCTACGAACAGATTGATTATAACCAAGATTTGCGTAATACTAATACTGTATCGCAAGGTAGTTTTCAATGGATTAACGGTATTAAAGATACAAATGTAGTATTTATACCAAACCCGCAAGGTAGATTTAAAGTATCATGGATTCCTGGTGCACATCTTCAAAATAAGTGGATAACTAAAAACGGTATTAAATATCCAGCTAATGAACACATAGGTGCATTTGGTTGTGATAGCTACGATATTTCAGGAACGACTGACGGCAAGGGCTCTAAAGGTGCATTACACGGACTTACTAAGTTTACAATGGAAGACGCACCACCTAGCTCATTTTTTTTAGAATACATAGCTAGGCCTCAAACAGCAGAGATATTTTTCGAAGACGTACTAATGGCGTGCGTGTTTTACGGAATGCCAATACTTGCTGAGAATAACAAACCTAGGCTATTGTATCATTTTAAAAGAAGAGGATACAGAGGTTATTCGATGAACCGACCTGACAGATTATGGAACAAGCTTTCCGTAACTGAAAAAGAAATAGGAGGTATACCAAATTCTAGCATGGATATGAAGCAGTCACACGCTGCCGCAATAGAGATGTATATTAACGACCATGTTGGATTAATTTCTGAAGGTAACTATGGTACTATGTACTTTAATGATACTCTTAATGATTGGTCCAAGTTTGATATAAATAATAGAACAAAATATGATGCGGCTATAAGTTCGGGTCTTGCAATTATGGCTTGTCATAAAGATTTATATAGGCCTGTTGCTAATATACAAAAACAAAAGTTAAGTTTAAGGGTTGCTAGATATAATCAAAGCGGCATGACTTCAAAAATAATAAAATAGAAATATGAGCTATTCAAATTACTTTCCAAGCCAAGTAGCTAGCGACCAAGAAAAAATGTCCAATGAGTATGGGCTAAAGGTGGGTAAAGCTATTCAGCAGGAGTGGTTTAATAATGATAGCGGCACAGCTAGATATAGAAGTAATCAAAACTCTTATCATAATTTAAGGCTGTACGCTAGAGGTGAACAAAGCATACAAAAGTATAAAGATGAATTATCTATTAACGGAGATTTGTCTTATCTTAATTTAGATTGGAAGCCAGTGCCTATATTATCTAAATTTGTGGATATTGTAGTTAACGGCATTGCTGATCGCTCTTTTGATATTAAAGCGTATTCTCAAGATCCTTACGGTGTTGAAAAAAGAACAAAGTATTTAGAATCTGTATTAACAGATATGCGTACTAGAGAAATAAACGATTACGCGCAAGAAGCTTTTGGTATTAATTTGTATCAGAATGATCCCGATACTTTACCTGAATCAAAAGAAGAGCTAGAGTTACATATGCAGCTAAGCTATAAGCAAAGTATTGAAATAGCAGAAGAAACAGCAATTAATACTTTATTAGACGGTAATAGATACGAGTTAATAAAGAAAAGAGCATATTACGATCTAGCAACCATTGGTCTTGCTTGTGTTAAAAACTCTTTTAATACAGCGGAAGGAATTACAGTAGATTATGTAGATCCTGCTAATATAGTTTATTCATATACTGAGTCTCCTTACTTTGAAGACATATATTATGTTGGAGAAGTTAAATTAGTACCTATAAATGAAATAGCAAAACAATTTCCTAATTTAACAAATGAGGATCTTGAAAAAATTACTAAAACTTCTAGAAGAGATTACCAAGGTGGAGCACGCCAAGGTTATGTACCTGAAAGAAGAAAAGATAATAACTTAGTTCAAGTTTTATACTTTAATTATAAAACATATATGAACGAGGTTTATAAAACCAAAAAAACAGCTACAGGCGCTGACAAAGCTATTGAAAGAGATGATACGTATCAACCGCCTGTGGATAGCGAAGAGTTTGGTATATTATCTAGATCTATAGAAGTTTTATATGACGGTGTGTTAATATTAGGAACTGATATGCTTTTAAAGTGGGAGTTATGTAAAAACATGATGCGCCCAAAAAGTGATTATACTAAAGTTAAAATGAACTATAGTATTGTAGCGCCTAGAATGTATAAAGGTCGTATTGAATCATTAGTAAGCCGATGTACAGGTTTTGCAGATATGATTCAGCTTACACATTTAAAGCTACAGCAAGTTATGCAAAAGATGATGCCAGACGGTGTTTATCTTGATGCAGACGGTTTAGCTGAAATAGATTTAGGTAACGGAACAAACTATAATCCGCAAGAAGCGTTAAATATGTTCTTCCAAACAGGATCCGTTATTGGTCGATCGTTTACACAAGAAGGTGATGCAAATCCCGGTAAAGTACCTATACAGCCTATTTCAACAGGGGCTGGTGGTAATAAAATGCAAACACTTATTACTACATATAATTATTATATGCAAATGATTCGTGATGTAACCGGTTTAAATGAAGCACGTGATGGCTCAACACCCGATTCAAGAGCGTTAGTTGGCGTACAAAAATTAGCGGCAGCTAATTCTAATACAGCAACTCGTCATATATTAGATGCAGGTTTATTTTTAACTGCAGAAACTGCTGAATGTTTATCTTTACGTATATCCGATGTTTTAGAGTACGGCGATGCGGCAGAAGCATTTGTACAAAAAATTGGTGGTTTTAATACAATGACATTAGCGGAACTAGGAGACTTACATCTATATGATTTTGGTATATTCTTAGAATTAGCACCTGATGATGAAGAAAAAGCTAGACTTGAAAATAATATTCAAACCGCTTTATCTGCTGCGCTAATCGATTTAGAAGATGCTATTGATATTAGAGAAGTAAAAAATATTAAATTAGCTAATCAGCTTTTAAAATTACGTCGTAAGAAAAAATTACAGCGTGATCAAGCTATGCAGCAACAAAATATACAAGCTCAAGCACAAGCAAACGCACAGTCACAACAAGTAGCTGCTCAAGCTGAAATTCAAAAGAACCAGGCAAATATGCAAATAGAAATGCAGATGAAGCAAATGGAATCTAATTTTGAGCAACAAAAGCTAAATGCTGAAGTAGCCGCTAAGAAAGAACTTATGGCTCTTGAGTTTGAATATAACATGCAACTTAAAGGTATTGAAGTTGACGGTTTAAAAGAAAGAGAAAAGCAAAAAGAAGATCGTAAAGATGAGCGCTCTAGAATAGAAGCGTCTCAACAAAGTGAGTTGATTGAACAAAGACAAACACAATCAGCACCCAAAAATTTTGAATCTGCCGGAAATGATATTGTTGGCGGTGGATTCGGTTTAAACACGTTTGAACCCAAGTAATAATAACAATATATAATTATATAATATTTTATCATGAGTGAAGAAGTTAAACCAGTTGTTGGCGTTAATGAAGACGGCGACATAAAATTTGATTTTAGTAAAGATGCCGTTCAAGAGCAAAGCACAGATGAGGTTCCTGTACGCGACGAATCCGAAACTAGCGAAGGAGTACGAGAGGAAAACATCGAAGAAACAAATGAAGAGGCTGCCGGAGAAAGTGTCAGCAATGAAGATGTTGTTGAAGAGCAAGAGGTAGCGCAAGAAGAACAACCTGTACTGCAGGAAATAACCGACGAAGAAGTTGAAGAGGTTGCAGAAGAACTTCAGGAAGAAGTTGAAGAAGCAATTGAAGAAGCTAAAGAAGCCGGAGTAGAGTTGCCTGAAAATATTCAAAAAGTTGTAGACTTTATTAATGATACAGGCGGCTCTTTAGAAGATTATGTAAGATTAAATACAGATTACGCTTCATTGAATGAAGATCAATTATTGCGTGAGTATTATCAAACCACTAATCCTAATTTAGACAATGAAGACATAAACTTCTTAATGGAAGATAAGTTTTCATATGACGAAGAAATAGATGACGAGCGTGAAATAAAACGCAAAAAGCTAGAACGTAAACAAACGTTATCAAAAGCTAAAAATCATTTAGACAATCTTAAAAGTAAATATTACGAAGAAATAAAAGCTGGATCAAAATTAAATCCAGAACAACAAAAAGCGGTTGATTTTTTCAATCGTTATAATAAAGAAAGCGAAGAGTCAGCTAAGATAGCTAATAAACAATTAAAGCGTTTTCAACAAGAAACAGGTAAAGTTTTCAGTGATAAGTTCGAAGGTTTCGATTATTCGGTTGGAGATAAAAAATACCGTTTTAAAGTGAATAATGCTAAAGACGTTAAAGAATCTCAAAGCGACATTAACAACTTTATTAAGAAGTTCTTAAATGAAAAGGGTGAAATGTCAGACGCTAAAGGTTACCATAAGTCTTTGTTTACAGCTATGAACTCGGACAAAATAGCACAACATTTTTACGAGCAAGGACGCGCAGATGCTCTTAAAGATAGTGTGGCCAAGGCGAAGAATGTAGACATGAATCCGAGAGGGGTTCATTCAAAAACTACAACTTCAAATGGTATTACATATAAAGTGCTTAATCCTAGTACTGCCGGCTCTGGGCTTAAGGTTAAATTTAAGAATAAATAATCCATTTAAAACTTAATTAAAAATGGCAACATTAACTATTGGGACTAGTGGTGTAGAACCGCGTCCTATTAAACAAGCTACTGGCGAGAACTATCTCGCTCTTAGCGCAATGAACTTTGACGGTGTAACTGAGTTACCGGAAGTTCTAGAACAAGAAGTAGAGCGTTTTGGAAAGCGTACTATTTCTGGTTTCCTATCTATGGTAGGTGCTGAAATGCCTATGGCTTCTGACCGTGTTGTATGGTCTGAGCAAGGTAGATTGCACGCTGCGTTTACAGTAACTGTTGACGTTGACGATCAAGACGCTACTGATGGAGCAACTATCGCTAATGACACTGAAGGAGGAGTAACTTTAACTGGTGCTAAGCAATCTGAACTATTAGCTATAGGACAAACTATTATTATTACTAAAGGTGCTAATGAAGTAAAAGGGCGTATTAAGTCTGTTGACACTTCTGCTGGTACATTTGGTTTTGAAGTTTATGGTGGTGCTACTGACGCTTCTGCTCTTGGAACAGGTGATGTAGCTGGTTGTAAAATGTTTATCTTTGGTTCTGAATACAAAAAAGGATCTGCTGAATCAGGCGTTTCTATTGAGCCAAAAGTAACTACATTTAACAACAAGCCAATTATTTTACGTGACAAGTATGTAGTTGATGCTTCAGACTTGGCGCAAATCGGTTGGATTGAAGTTACTACTGAAGCTGGTGCTTCTGGTTATTTATGGTACATGAAAGCTGAAAGCGAAGCGCGTTTACGTTTCATGGATCACATTGAAATGGCTATGGTTGAAGCTGAAGATGGTGGTTCAGGTGCAGGTTCTGCGGGTGCTGCAGGATTTGAAGGTATGGAAGGTTTATTTGCTGCTATCGAGTCTCGTGGTATTCAATACTCTGGTACTGACTTTGACGGCGCAGGTGGTCTTGGCCAATTTGACGATTTGTTAGCTGAACTAGATAAGCAAGGTTCTATTGAAGAAAACATGCTTTTCTTAGATCGTGCTAAATCTTTAGAAATCGATAACATGCTAGCTGCTCAAAACTCTTACGGTGCTGGCGGTACTTCTTACGGCGTGTTTGAAAACGATGAAGACATTGCATTGAACTTAG
>Ga0209645_1001482_pt1 | contig 11730 bp, 12 predicted proteins | sample ETNvirenome_6_30_FD_184070 | JGI IMG/M metagenome (GOLD analysis project Ga0209645, IMG submission 184070) | Marine viral communities from the Pacific Ocean - ETNP_6_30 (SPAdes) (version 2) | ecosystem: Environmental > Aquatic > Marine > Oceanic | place: Pacific Ocean | collected 2013-06-19
TTACCATTGGTGTCGGATACAAGAGCATAGCCATCAACAGTGGCATCGGCAGCAGGTAGAGTCCATGTAATATTGCTTGATACACTTGCTGGTGCTCTAAAACTTACATAATTACTTCCGTTTGCGGTAGCTTCGCTAAATCTCAGTGAATTTTGCTTCTGGAGCGTTAAGCCGTTAGCATCAAATAACATTTGCTCTTCATTAGCAGAAGCAAAGGCCATTATATCTGAGGATTTTCTAAATAATCCTAAGTTTTGATCGCCATCAAAACATAATGCAGGTGCAGTTTTATCGGTAGTGTCATCAAGTAATAATTGACCTGTCATTGGTGCTACAGAATTATCAGGATTTTTTCCTGATCTTGGTAGAAGACCTAAATTGACTTGATTTATATTTCCAACTTCTGTAAAACCATTACTAGAATTTACTATCTTTAGATCATTTGTATCACTTCTAAGAAACCACATTCCTGTCGCACGTTGGCCAGTAGTTATATCTTCGTCTTTTGAATTACTTGATTGCAATGCTTTCAAACACCGTTCTATGTCTTGTCTTACAGACTGACCAGAAGCATTGTCAATAGTAAAATCTGTTACATCACTCATAACTAATTACTTTTTGCCTCCATTCTACCCTCCTTTGCCAAAACCAACAGCACTGTAGGTAAAATCTCTGCTTATATTAGCACCACTTGAGTTTTTGAAGTGAACTATAAATTGAGTCCCAGATATGTTGCTGTCATCTAACTCATAAAAATCTCCTGTTGCCATGTTTTGAGGAGAAATACTAACGGAAGGTTTTGGAATACCTGTAATGCTAGACGTACCAACAAAAAATGGTGCTGCAAACGTAACTGTTTTTGCTCCCAATCCAGATGTAATCTTGCTCGATTGTTCAGTTCTTGATGGCATTTCTGCTGAGTAACCTAATTGCTGCACTAACATATTTTGAGCAGGATCACTGGTCTCTAATGTTGTCTGGAATTGAAAGGCTCTTCCTTTAAATGTTCCATTCGCAAAAGTATTAAAATCTATACTACTAAAATCTGAATTTGCGTATGACGAGCCACTTGGGGCGGCAGTCGTTGTTCTTACCGCTAACTTAGCATTTGCACTATCAGCAGCATCTCCATCCCAATCAGGCCAATCATTTACTAAACCTGTTCTATTATCAAACAAATTTGAAGGATAATAACCAGCACCCTGGAAATGCCTTTTTAACACAAGAGAAAAAGTGCCTTCAAGATCAAGAATATCTGCAAAAGTATATGTTCCAGTTGCTTTAGTAGCAGGACTTGTAATCGAAATATTACTTAAAATTAACCCACCTTTAGTTGAATCATATTGAGTGTTGCTAAATAGACTACTTGTTCCACTACTAAACGGAGGGGTATCGGTATCTTCTCTATCCGTTTTAACAGTAATAGAATCAAGGATCTCAACGAGGGATAAATTTACACTAGCTGCTGTCGCACTAAATCTACCCCCGTCATCTTGAAACTTAAGAATATACGTTCCAGCTAATGCAGGGACAATCGCTTCAGTTGCATTTCCAGCTACAGCTTGAATAACATCCTGTGCTGATTGGAAGGTAGCGGAGTTTCCTGTTAAGTTGGTATGTCTTATATATACTCGACCACCATGCAATACATCTGCATTGGTTGATTGGTCAAATCTTAATCTTACAAACTGTTCATTTATTGGTTCAATCGTTAAATTACTTACATCATCTGGAAGACCTGATTTACCTTCAGTAGATATTCGACCCTCTAATGCAGAACTTGATATTATTAATGATGGGTTGTAAGAGAATACTCGAATATCATAAAAGCCTTCCTTAGTATCCATTATTTCAAAGTCTGTTCCAAACACAATTTGTGTCACAAAATTATCTGTAGCTCCTCCTCCTGCATCAAAACGGTAACTTAACTGATATTGGCTTACTCCTTGTGGCTGTTCAAGGGGTGTTCCATCACTTGCGATTACAGTTTGAGTAGGTTCTTTCCAAGAAAGTATTAATTTACTTCGTGCTACCCCATTTATAACAACTGTTTTTTCTTGACTTTTTAAAGTTGTTGGAGCGTTAACAGGTGCATTTAAAAGAGATATTTTTCTCTCAGGTAAGGCAGTACCATTTTCAATAAAAGCATACTTACCCTCAACATAAGATAAAGCTGAAATTACATAGTTAATATCGTCTTGTTCTTCTACTTGAATTACTCTAAATAGTTGAGTTTGTAAAGTTGTACTTGATATTAGATAAGGAGCGTTTGTAGGAGGTGCTAGAGAAAAAGCAGAACTTACTGTTAAAACTGCTCCCGTAATATCAGATATAGTTCTTGATTCAACCGATCCATCAGACAAAACAACGCTAATTGTTGGTGCATCATTTAATGCAGGTAAAGTTGTTTGAGCTTCTGCATCAATAGTTATAGTTGTAGTGGTTGCAGACACAACACGACCACCTCTTCTGGCTCCTGCTCTTACTGGATCGTTTATTTCAATAACAGAACCAGGTCTGACTACAATTCCTGAGTCTATAGATGTCGAGAAAGTAACAGTCTCACTTTCATTTTGTTCAGCAAAAAGTATTGCACGACCTAATCTTGCAGCTTGATTACGGGAAGTACAGGCAAATGCTTTTACTTGTTTTACTACCGTTCCAAGTTTTGATATTGCCGTTGCATCTTCTACTACTTCAAAGTCCACTTCTTTTGAATCCATATTGAAGTAACTGACAGAAACAACAGAGTGACGTTGTTTTAAACTGCTACCTTGATATGCAAATCCTTCTTGGCCGACATTAGCTAAGTTGAATAGATAACTCGCTGTAGTTGGCTTATCTTGAGATATGGTTACAGAACCAGCAGACCATATTGGCATACATCTCATAACACCAGATAACTCATTTATTGCTGCAAATGCTTCTTTAGGACTTTGAATATTTACATTGCAACTAAATCTAGCTTCTTTTGTACCTGATTCATCTCCAGCATCCACTAACTCGTTAGCATACTTACTTGCAGCTACAAAACTAAATAAATCTAAATTACTGTCTGTAACATGATCTCCCAGACCATACCTAGTGTTTGTAAGCAAATCAAGTAAGCACATTGCAGGGCAATTTGTATAGACAGCCGCACCCATAACACCATTAAATATGTAACCATCTGGATAAACTATTCTGCCTGTTGCTATATCAACAGTAGGAGTACCAGAACTAGATGCACCTGCTCCTGGTATTCTTACCTTTACACCTCTAATTCGATACTTTCTAGTTGGAACACGATTAAATTGTTTACTATCTAAACGAAGAGCAACATAAGCACTATTTGGATAAGTTGAACTGTTATCAATAACTTCTTGAAAACTTACAAAATCAAAAGAATTTTGTCTTTGTGTGTCTGTACTCTCTGGAGTAATACGCACAACTCTTATATCTACAGTGGTAAATCCGCTTGTTAAATCTATTCTGTGATCTCTAGAATAAGCATCAGCAGTTCTACCACTGACAATTGCTCCAACTTTAGTAACATATCCTCCCGAATCATGCTGAATTTGGATTGCGTACTGAACGGTATCTCCTCTAATATCTCCATCATCTTCTAGAAGTTGAATTTGAGGCCAAGTTAAAGTCACAATAACAGCGTCTACATCTGTGTTTGTAATTTGCCTAGTTACGACACCACTCAAGCCAGTAGTTTGAGCAGTCCATGTAACTCCACCATCAGTTATTGTCTGTCCAACAGTTGCCGTTGCAAAAGCAGCAGGTTCAGTAGTTCCAGCTTGTCCTGCAACTGTACACTTAAATGAAATCTCAGGTGTTGTACTTACATTAAGACTGCTGGTTACTATTTGATTAACTGTATAGTTTGTTCCAGTTACAGTTGTTGTTGTTGAACCGTCAGAATCTTCAGTTGTTGTACTAACAGTTGTCCAAGCAGTAGCTAAATCATTATTTTCAACTGTAACTCCAACAGCAGTAGGTGATCTGCTTTCATCAATATTTGGAATACCACTCATTGCGGTTTGGTTGGAGGTTCCAAATTTGGATTTAAAAGTTACATCTTGAAAATTAAAGTCCGCCTGATTAGGACTAGCACTTGTAGCAGTTGACTGAAGTATTGGCGTGTCATCAAGAAATACATCTTTTAAACTTGCGTTCTCATATGCTGTAGTCCCTTTAGTAAGACCTTCTTTGGAAGCACTTGCAAAACCCTCTATCTCGCCCTCAGATATTAAATCTTGAACAGTAACAAACTGTCTACTATGTAAAGTATCAGGAGCACGATATGGGGGTGGGGGTGGTTTTGGTCGGCTTCCTGCTCCTCTAATAAGTTTAGTTTCGTCTGTCATGCCTCCACCTGGTTAGTGTCAATTGCTGCACTTATTACAACACTTCCTGTAAATATTTCACCATAAACTATTGGTACAGGAGTACCTGCTCTTGATGTATTTTGAACCCCACTAAAACTAAAAGATAATTGTGGATCTTCTTCTGAATTAAACTTTTGAGGCTCAGGTAATGGAAATAATAAATCAGAGACACCTGACAATATTAAAGAAGCACCAAGATATACAGCAGCTTTACCTAAAAAGGTACCAGTAAGTCCTGTAATTGCACCTGCATTAGCTAAAGGAACTTGTGCAAAGGTAAAACTTACACCACCAGTGGCAAAAGCAAGCCCAATTAAAGCTGCACCTAGTAAAACCTTTCCAAATCCTCTTCCAGCACCACTTATAGCTGGAATGAAATGTATGTCTTCTTGTCCTATAGGATAAGCTAATTCATTCTCATCAATCTCATAATTACCAACTTTTACTTGATAATATTTTGGACTCATAAAACGCTCTACTTCTGGAAAATTATGTATTAAAAAACTAACAGCCTTACCTACAGTATTTAATTCCACCTCAAACTCTTTATGACCAACGAATTTAGCCAGTTCTCCATATAGTTTTACTTTACGAAGCATAGCGATACCTCTTTCCCGTACATTTTAGCAACCATTCAGAGTAAGGCTCTCTACAAGACAGTCTATCGGTTAAATGGTGAATAACATCTCCTTCAAAAAATAATGCTACATGATTTAAAGTTGGATGCAAAATACTCATAAGTAATACATCTCCATCTTGTAATCTTTCATCTGGTCTAAGCTCTCTAAAACCTGTTCTCCACGCACAACTTTCAAATAATGGATTATCCATAAATTCTTCTGGGGTTGTAGGTCTGTTCCAATCCTTTAATTCGATATTCTTTTCTTCTTTATACCAATCTCTAACTAAACTCCAACAGTCTGTTATACCCCATACCCATTGACGGCCCAATAATGGAGGTTTATATCCGCATGGTTCTAAATACGCCCATTGCTGAGTTTTTGGGTTAACAATATGCCATGGTAACTTACTATTCTCACAACCAATTCTGTCTGCTTGACTAGGAGCAGGTGGTGTTATCGGATGACTATGAACTACACCTACAATTTCACCTGTATTGTCTGCTTTTACATAATCTTCTGGGTCGATAATAAAACATTGATGATCTGTGATTGAAAGGTTACGGCAAGGATAATATCTTTCCTTACCCTTTACATTTAGCAATAGACCACAACATTCTCTCGGATCTTCTCGTTGTGCATGAAGTAGTGCTTTATATTTCCAGGTCATCCTACAAACGTACCAATAGAAGGGAATAGGGATCTAGTTGCCTGGCGTTTTGGTATGCGTACTCCAGCAAGGTCGGTGGGAGCAGCAAGTTCAAATTCAACTACCTCTCTAGTTTCTGTAGATTTACGATCAATCGAATAAACTTCTCTAGGAAATTCTGCTGAAGGGTCTGCTGTAGTATTTATTCCATCAGCAAAATTAACAGCGTCAATAAATTTAGCTAGAGTTCTAATTCGTGTAACTTTTGCACCCGTTAGATCATTACCAGTTGTGGCTTTATTTACGGATAAAAGTATTGATGATATTAGTCCTGTGGCATTACTAACGGCAATTTTAGGTCTAGGTAGCTGTCCCTTTTGAAAAGCAAATCCAGATGCTTGTACAGGAAATTTAAGATAAGCATTCCCATCCCAAACTATCTGACCATTAGCACTTAAATTACTGCCAGCGTGAAAACGATATATGTCAATATTTTGAGCAGTCCATGTGACCTGGTTATCAGGAATAGTTGATCCACCTACAGAAGCAGAGGCAAACCCACCAGGTTCAGATCCACCGCTTGTACCTGCTACAGTACATCTAAAAACAATAGTTTTAATTGTAGTACCGCTTACCACATCACCAACTTCATAATCTCTATTTTGTTCCCACGCAGCATAGTGCAATGCGTAATCTAATGATAAAGTAAATAATTCAATAATTGCAGAGGGATTTATAGACTGTAAGTCTGCAAATGTACTACTAAAAGAAACATATTGAACACTATTATCATAAACTGTCTGTCCTATAACACTTGCCCAATTAGGTTCGCTAGAACCAGTAGTACCTGCTGTGGTTACCTTAAAAAATAATCCGTTATTAGCAGAAGTAGGTGCAACTATCGCACCCAAAGATAAACTAGCACCAGCAGACCAAATAGTAGTCATTATTAACTCGGTTCAAATACTTGTCTAAAGGTTGCTTGAATCGTAGCTCTATTTTTAAATGGTATCGACTTGTTCCATCCTTCGCAAACAAATTTAAAGTTTGAAGCCGTTTCTCCAGGTAAATGTTCAGCAGGAAAGTCAAAACTATCACTATCATTTGCTCTAGCATCTAAAAATGTTTCTATCTCGTCTGCTTCTGTTTCTGATACGTCATAGGTAAAATTAAATACTTTAGGGTTCTGATGTTGAGCTAATCCAAATAAAATTCTATGTTCATAACCATCAGCGAAACGAACAGTACGAGTTAATGGTGCGGATCTTTTCTGCTGTCCGTATTTAGGTTTTATTGAGGGAAATGTAGGCATTATGCAAGTAATCCTCCTGGTCTTTTTTGTTGTATCAATTCAGATTGTATCGCAGCAGAAATCATTTGCCCAAGTGCTCTCCCTCTATCTTCATCTCCTTCTACGTTAGAACCAGAAGCATCTACATTAACAACTATATTGGTTGAACCACCTAATTCATGGTTCGGTGTAATATTGCCACTTACCCCTGGGCTAAATAACTCTGGCCCTCGTTCTCCTACTATATATGGCTTGCCACCTGTAACTCGCCCTCCTTCTGCCATAGGAGATGGCATCTGAACATTAAACATATTCTGAAACAAGCCTAAGAAAGATTTTTGAATACCAGCAGCCATAACTTGTGCAGCAAGATCCAAGAAGTAATCACCAATTCTGTTCAACATATTTCTGAAGGCATCGGTAACTGTCATTGTTCCTTTAACAATTCCTTTAAAAGATTCTGCAAAGCTATCTTTTAATTCCTTACTTACATCAAGAACGACCCGTGTTGCTCTTGATAATTTTTCTATTTCATCTGCAGGTGCTTTAAATTCTTCAAACTCTTGTAATTGAAGAGTGTATTCTCTTGCAAACTCAACAAGTTTTTCTGATCTATCAACGGCTTCGTCAAGAGGATTTAAAAAATTAAAAAAGTCTCTACGGAATATTTCTTCAACCTCTTTTGAAAATTTAAAAGTACCACCACCACTACCATAGTTTCTTGCAAGTTCTTGATAAGTTTTTATATCAGAAAGGTCTTTCCTAAGATTCTCTTGCAACAACTTCGCTAAGTCACTATCTGGATTAAGTTGACTTATAAATTGTTCAAAATTTCTATTAACAACCTTTTCATATCGTTCACCTCCAATTTTTTCATTAAGTTCTAAGTCCTCTAAAAGTCGCTTTCTATTAGCCTTTGCAATTTCTCTTGTTAACCTTAGTTGAACTTCAAGACTTGTTTCGCTTTTTAGATTTGCTATTAATTCATCTGCTTTTGTCTGTCCAATAATATCTCTAGCTTTTACTATTTCATTTATTAATTTTTGATTGTCAGTCGCACCAGAAACTGCGTCAAACAACTTTAGTCCATCTTTACCGAAAACATCTAATAAAGCATTTACATCTAGTTCGTTTTCAAATCGAGGAACAAAACTATCTATTAATTGTGTCGCTTCCTCTTTGGTTATATTAAATTGTTTAGCTAACTCCTTTACTTCTTGTCTTGAAAAATTTGCGGTGCTACCAACAGCCAATAATTGATTATTTACTAATTTTAATTCTTTTCTAAACTTTATTGCATCTTCGATTTGAGCAGCAGCAGCAGTAGCAGCAATAGAAAGAGCAAAACCCCCACCTGGTGCTAATGCTCCACCGATTGCACCTGCAGCACCACCCATGATTGCACTAAGACCACCAGCTCCAAATAAGAAAGGAAAACCACCACCAATCAATGCACTACCAACACCACCTTTTAATCTACCTGCTGCACCACCAGGCATAGCAAATGGACCAGTAGATTTTGCATTTTTACCAAAACCCATTCTGTTAAAAAATGGTGCTTGTTGTGGTCCTATTCTTCCACCTGGCACTCCAAACTGATTTGAAATTGCTTCAAAATTAGACCTAGTTGCTTGTTGAGTTAATACCTGTGCTGTTTTTGTGGTTTGCTTTACGTTTGCTTTCACACCATCAGCAATTTTATCAGCAACTTTACTAAAAGCTAAAAAACCTCCTTGAGAATTATTTAATATTTGTGCAGGCCCTATCCTTCCTCCAGTTTGCCCATAATCTCCGACAACAGCAGGACGACCAGGATTAACATTTGTAAACCTAAGTGCTCTATTTTGACGTATATTTTCTTTGATCTGTTGTTTTCTTTGTTGCTTAAGTTGAAACAGAGGATCTGATTCCATTCTCAACTTATTTAATAACTTTTCTTTTTCTTTTAATTGATGATTATGTTCTTTTTCTACATTTACTAATGCCCTTGCTGCTCTTTTAAAACTGTCAGTACCATATGCAGCTTTATCTAATAAGCCCTTTGCTCTTGAAAGTTGTTTATTTAATTTATTAAATGTAGCAACTGCTATTCCATTACCTTCACTAGCTGCTTTATTAAATCTAACTTGAGCTTCTCCAACTGCTTTTAACTCCTTACGGAGTTGCATTAACTTATTAGAATTTTTAAGAGCTATATTCAGATTTACGTCATAACCTGCTGCCACTTTTCTATCTAAATAATAAAATTATTTCTATTCTACCTTCTTCTACCTTTTAAAGCACTACTTTTTTGTGCTTGTTCTTGTTGTTTCTTATATTCATCATTTTCAATCTCTGCATAAGCAGCCCAACCTATCATCTCTTCGATAGTAAGAGTCTCACATAATTCAGCTACAGTTTTATGTAACTGTTTTGCTAAACCATATATAAACTGCCAATCTTTATTTGCTTTTTAAATCGGCTTTAGCCTCTTTAACCTCCTTATCAGTTCCCACTGTAATCATCGCTATCTGTATCTCTTCAAGAATTGATGCTGAAACTTCTCTTCTTAATGAAGCCTTATCTCCATCTTGAAAAAGTCTTTTACCTTCTTCGTCTAATGCTTTTTCAATCATCATCTGCAAAGCATAATCATTAGTATCATCTGTGCCTGTTTTTTTAGAAATAGCTTCTCTCTCTGCAATAGTCAAAGGGTGCCAATATACACTTAATTGAACTACTCCATCTTTTACTACATCATGTTTATAAAGTTGAGAAACTCCAAATTTGTTCCTTAAAAGGTCAACTGCTCTAGTCATAAAATAAGTACTGCTACTTTATTATACTAGGCATTAGCTGAGAATTGGCAAGATATTATTCCAACAAAATGACTTCTATCCTCTATTTCAAGCATCGTAGGACCATTTATATCCTGTACTCTTGGTTTTACACTAAAAGTATCTGTATATCCCGAAGCGTTTACAGAAGTTAAACCATCAATCACTGCCTCTGCTATCTCTGATAACTGACTTGTGCCCTTACTTTTTGGCACATATATATTACATTGAATAACACCAGAATAAAAATCTGAAGATGCACCTTGATTTTGAATCGTAGCTTGATTGTAATTTATTAACATTACTACATACTTCTTAGTTTTACCCGATTTTGTAAAAGTAACATTGTCATAAACCATAGAAATAGTAGGATCTACGTCTGCTACCGCATCTGTTACTGCCTTTTCAAATGCTGCTCTTGTTTTAACTAAAGTCATTAATACTCCTTAAAGTTAATTTCAGAATAACCTACTCCACCAGTTCCTCTAGGAGATAATCCTTGTGTTTGTTTGGATGCTACAAATAATTTACCTTTCTTCTCTGTCATTGTTTCTCTAATAATTTTACCTAAACGTCCTTGTATAAAATTTTGAATTTTTCCTCCTTCTAAAGCATAAGCAGCATATTTAACAGTATTTCCAATATAAACAGGTCTTTTTATATTGTATTGCTTATTTATTTCATGTCTTTTTTGAATTTTAGGAGTATGTGAAAAAGGTCTATTTTGAAAGAAAGCAGCAGTTTCTTCTCTTTTCATACTAGCCCAAGGTTGATGATCTAAAATATCATCTGTTGCAGCAACAGCTTTTGTATCAACCTTCCAGCTAGATGCAAAAAATCCTGTTCTTACAGGGCTATGAGTTTTTGTTGATAAACTATTATATGCTTTTCTAATAACAGTATTAAAGTCTCGATTCATTTGAGCTTCAATATCACCAACTGGATCACTTTTTGATAAGTCTTTATTAGCCATCAGAATCGCACCAAGATTGTAAATAGATAAACCTGTCCACCTCTTCTCGTATCAATATCATAAATCTGTGCTGTTCTTGTTTCTCCCGCATATGCCAGTTGAATCTCGTCATCGAAATCTACTTGATTATCACCAATCAAATCGGGAGTGATATATAGCTTTGCTTGTCTTATTTCTCTACCTTCATCATCTTCAGACTTAATAAACTCAATCGGTACTTTTATATCTGAATAAGTTGTATCTACAGTAACTTGCTCTCCTGTTTCTACGTTATAACTTGAAACTCCTTTTTTTACATAAGTAATAGTTGTATCGAGAGAATCTCCTAAAGTCGCAACTATATCTTTTGCAACGCTTTTTAATAATGAGTCAAGCTGTCCTGCCATTATCCTCTAACTACCCTCATTTGAAAACTACCAGCTCCACCAAGTATATAAGCACCTAAATAACTTTGTAGCCATGGGTAAACATCAAGAATATTATTTATAGATCCTGTTCCTTGACTATCAGTATTGTATTTCACTTCAATATCTCCTAGTTTTACTTCAGAAAAATTACCATCTTTACCTGTAGTACCTGTAATAGCACCAGTATCATTTGCCAATGCTCTAGCTAATTCATACTGTGCATATTTAATATTTAAGGGAATTGCAGAACACGCTAATTCAACGCCATCAACTTGATAATTATTTCTTGGAAACTTCAATGCCTGACCATCATCACATCTGTCCCCATAAAATACAAAACTATCAATCCATCTAGTTGCTGATATTAATGCCCGATTCTTCTGATCATCTGTTTTATTAGTCCAAGTACTCGAATCTGGTACGGTTTCAAAATAAGTATTAGCTTCTGTCAAAGTGACATAGCTATTAGCATTAGCATCTTTTATAGTTGCATTTATAGTGGCTGCCACGATAAGAAAGTAATTTTAGTTTTATTGTAGCGTAAAGAAAAAACCCCACCAATAATTGATGAGGCTTTTTACTACTTTGCTACTTAATA
>Ga0209645_1001483_pt1 | contig 11723 bp, 11 predicted proteins | sample ETNvirenome_6_30_FD_184070 | JGI IMG/M metagenome (GOLD analysis project Ga0209645, IMG submission 184070) | Marine viral communities from the Pacific Ocean - ETNP_6_30 (SPAdes) (version 2) | ecosystem: Environmental > Aquatic > Marine > Oceanic | place: Pacific Ocean | collected 2013-06-19
GATTTCAGCTTTTTTAGTACTCTAGGACAACTATCTACAGGATTTGTAGAAGGTTTAACTACCCTACCTGTTGGTGATAAACCCACTAATACATATGAACGCATAGCCCATTCACTTGGTCATCTTGCAGGTTTTGCTCCATCTATTATGTCAGCACCTGCCAAGTTTTTAGCTAAGAAAGCAGGTGGATATGGACTTGCTAAAACAGCTAAAGCATTAGAAGGTGTTGGTAAGTTTGGAGACCTAAACATTTCTGCCCCTATGTTGGGTTCTAAAGCCTCTAAAAGCCTCTTAGACAGAGGTTTAGAAAAGAGTGGATTAGAAGCTAGAGAATACTTAATGAAGGGCTCTAAGACGAGGGGAATATTAGAGGAAGCAGTTGGTCTTGGAACAGCCTCAACTATCTCTGGAATCTGGGAAGGACCAGATGCATATTTAAGTACATTCACAGGTGGTGCAATTGCAGGTGGATTATTTGGTGGTATAGGCAACTTTGTAAGCTTAAATAATATGCTTAAAGGTTCACCTGAACAAGCTAAAAGAGCTGAGGCTATTTTAAAAACTTCTCTTGGAGCATCAGTCCAGGGTTTACCAGCCTATCTAAGAGATGAGCCAATAGAAATGATAATGTATGAAACATTATTAGGTGGATTTTTTGGATATAAAGCAAGACCTGCACATGAAGCTGAAGGTGGTAAATTCTTTGGAGGTCTTAGAAATAGTAATAATCCTGCTGAAGCATTTAAACCTGAAGTCAATAAAGAATATTCAAAGTACACTCCTAAAGCACAGGAGTATATAAACAATTTAGCTACTGAACAATCTATCAAATGGGCTGAAAGAATTGGGGTACAAAAGCAAGAACTTGACCTGCTTGCGAGAAATTATCTCTCCGTTACAGAGCCTAATAAATCCCCCACTTCTTATACCCAAACTGATTTAAATAATACATATAGACATCTTGCGTATAATATGTATCGTAAGAAAAATCCATTTACAGGAATAGAGACAGATATAAACAATCCTGATTTACATGAAAGTAAATTTGAAAAACAACAGGATGTATTTGACCCTGTAGAAATGGATAATCAAACATCTACTTTAATTAATAGAATTGCTCAAAAATATAAAAAGCAAGGCAAGACTATTGATGAGTTTACCTTTAGTGATGCTAACGCTGAAATAACTAAAGCATTTAAAGATGGTAAACAAGGCGTTGATGATTTTATTGGTAGCTTTGATAAAATGAAAAGCTTTGTAGGTGATAATAAAAGAGAATTTATTGACTACTATCAGAAGCGTAGAAATAGTATTCCTAGAGAAGTATATGCAGTAGAAATAAACCCTGATAATCGTATATCAATAGAGTCTGTACATGGAGATTTCTTTGGTAAAAGCTTAGGTGGTAACTATATGAATATGCCATCAGATTATCTAATGCCAAATGCTAATTTAAAACTAATAACACATGCTCGTAAAGATGGTGAAGTATATGATATATTTTCAGGAAAGCTTAATAAAAAAGGCGTTACTGAAAGTATTATGTCACCACGCCAAAAGGCTGAATTATTTTATGAGCTACATGGTCAGAATAAATACTTATTCTCTGGATTAAAAGACAATGGTCAAGGTATGGTAGCTGATTATCATCTGCAAGCTACTAAAGAAAGTTTTCCATCTATATTAAACGCTCTTGGTTTAAATAAAAAAGTCTATGACGCTCATTACCAAGACTATTTAAATACTATGGGTGTAGGTAAATCTCAAGGTCTTTCTAACGAAAAGCCTTTTCATCCTGATAATCATTTAAAGATGTGGACAAGTAATGTACTTCATATGGCTGAAGCTAATGGACTACATCGTGTTGGTGACCCTATTACTCCTAATAAGTTTGCTCCTTTAATGGAAGCATCGTTTGGTAAAAATGTAATTGATTTTAATAAACGCACACAGCTTATTGGTAACAGGTTTTTTCCTCAGAATCCAAAAGATTATGTTAACCAATCACCTGATGGTAAACTAAAGTACATAGTACTTAAAGATAATAATGTATACAATAATAAGATTGGTAAATCAGAAACTGATGGTAGTGGATTATTAAGACCTGAATTATTTGATAGAGCTATTGAGGTTAATGGATTACCTGAAGGTGCGTCTTTCCATAAACCTATATTTGCTACAAAGAATCAACATGGTATGCATTACATGAAATTGGCTGGTGAAAAAGCCAATGATGTCTGGAAAGAGTTTATGGACTTTCATGGAATAGATGCAGTATTCTTTGAGAGTGCTACAAAACATTTAGGCACATACTCCCCTATTTCTTATAAGTATAACAAATCTAAAAATGCACAAGAAGGTTCAATTGGTCGTATTGAAGCTACTATAAGACCTGAAGATATAATACAAATGCCTATAGAGCATTGGCGTATTTCTAATGGTACTCATGAAAATGTATCTAAGTCTGTTAAAGGCGACCATTCTGTTGCTACTCAAATGTCTAGTAACTTAACAGATTTACAAACACCTGAAGCTATAAATAGATTCTTTAAAGAGGTTACAGAAAAATCTGTTGAAGGCTTTGACCCTTTTATTAAAGAGATGACAAGTGGTAAAGATTGGGTTAATGATAAGAATTTATTAACCTTATTAACTACAGGCTCTTCCAAAGATAAACAGTCAGTTCTTGATAATATGCCTGTTCGTAAAATTATCGAGCTACATACTAAATACCCTGAACACGAATTAACAAAGGAGGTGTCAAAGTTAATCTCTAAAACGGACTCTGCCAGAGACCTTGATTCTAGTATTGAGTTTGGTGGTCAAGAATGGAAAAACTATCATGAAAGGTCTAAGAGATTACTAAGGGTTTCAGATAATGAGTTTGTAGCTCGACATATTTTTAAACCATCTAAAGAGGCTTATGAAAATCAGTTAGCTAAATATGTTATGCATAGATATGTAAAGCCTAATTGGAAATATTCAGGTAAAGGTATCTTTGGTTCTGTAACAGAGGATGTATTTCATAACGCTGATAGGTTAACTAAAACATCAAGACCTTTAAGTGAAAATCAGATTATGCTTGGTAATGCATTTAGAGAAATGCCTGTTAAACCTATTGTTTATAGAGGTCAAGAGTTAACAAAACTAGGTCAAGTATTTGATGCGTTAAAAACTGCTAAGTTAAGAAAAACAAACTTTAAAGAGCCTATCCCTTCTAACTTACAAGACGCTTTAAATCTAACGATAGTGCGTATTCCAATGGATTCTGTTAGTGGTGCTAGAGTTGTAGATGTTGTAGGCTTTTTAAAAGATGGTGGTACTAAAGTTGTTACCCATAATAAACAAGATAGGTATATGGGTGGTGCTGATAAAGATATTGACTCAATGTTTTTATATCAAGGTTTTAGTAAAAAATTACGAAATGATTATAAAAAACAAAGCAATGAATGGGAAACAGTAACAGATAAAGACCCTCAATTTGATAGTATCTTTGGTACTACAGAGCCTGCCTACAAAGAAGTAGCCTCTAAGTTTTCTCCTTCAATGAGAATGAATGTTGCACAAACTGCAAAACAAGGTATTAACACTTTAGGTTATGGTATTAAGCAGAAGAATTTTATGACTAATCTTGCAGACTTAATATCTAAAAAAGGTTATTATGATGTTCCTGTAAAGCTTAAAGATAAGAAAGGTAAAGTTACTGCTGAAGCTATTGCTAGAGTTGAATTAAAAGACGCTGAACTTCTTAGAACTTTAGGTAGAGAAATCGTTAATAGGTCTGCTGATAGTAGTGATTATTCAAAGTTTAATAAACAAGAATTTATTGTAAGAAGAATATTTGACAAAGCATTTAAAGTTGAATTAAGAGGAGAAGATAAACATGAGTTTTCAAGAAGAGATATAAATGAGTTAAGAAATTTTGATTTGATTAAACAAAATACTGAATTTTCCCCCTTAAGTCGTATTATCAATGTTAAACCTCATTCTATTAAAAATAACAAACAAATTGCTTTAAAATACTGGGAGTTAGCAGAGTATTTAAAACAAGCAAATATACCTTTAGATAATCCTCATATAAGCATGAAGATAGCTCGTAAGCTTAAAGAAGATGGCTTTGTTCGTGATGTAATTAATATAGAAAAGTTTTTAGATATAGACCCTTTCTTAGGCTCTATAGAAAAGTCTTTAAAGCCTAATGATAAAGCAATTAAAGATTGGATATTAAAAGGTTATAGAACGATACCAAGAGAATCTAATTTTGTAAAAGGCTTATTATTAAACAGATTAAAATCTACTAAGGATAGTTTTGATTATGGCGACCTTGTAAATACTATTAATAACCAGTTTATACAAATAGCTACCTTAAATAATATGCAGTCATCAGCAATTGCGTATAGAAATAGAATGGTAGCAGAACATGGTAAAACTAAAGGTAATAAATTAGCTAAAGACAAAATACAAGAAGTTCAAAACGAAGCTCAACAAATTAGAATTAATTATGCTAAGATGGATAAAAGTAGTGCTGAAGCTCGTAATAAAACAATCAAGTCTTTAGAAGAACAGATTAGTAATTTAAAAGATGGTCAGACAAAAGAGATTAAAGACTTTATAGACTATACGCTATTGTCTGTTAACTCTTTTAATGTTGAAACTGTTACAAATAAAAAAACTAAAGTTTCTAAAACTACAATTACTCCTAAGATATTACTGGATAATTTCTTTTATGAGACACCTGCTGTAGCAGATAGCTCTATTCGTAATATGATTAACGAGACAGGTCGTGTATATAAATTATATGATAAACAATACGACCCTGCTAAAACAGAATATGATGTATCAGAAGTATTTAAAACGCATAAGATTCTTAAAGATAAAGTCGTTGAAGAAAAGCCTGTAGATACATATCAGAAAACTATAGACAAGTTACTTGGTGCAGACCCTATTACATCTAAGGCTACAACTAAACAAGAGTTAGAAGTGTTATCAGAACTTAGAGGTAACTTTGATAAACACTTTAGAAATAAAGCTGATATAGAGAACTTTTTTACATCTTGGACATATGAAACAGGTGGTCTAGGAAAGACGCTGGAGACAGCAAATGTGGGCGATTTACTGGCATTTAATGGCTTTCTTAAATCATTAGGTAATCCTAAAGAAGCGTTTAAATTTAACAGAAGAATGTATATGCTTTCTACTCCTATGGGAGAGAGTGAACGCCAATTAAAACATGATGTACAAAGATTTGAAGCAATCCAAAGACCTGTTCTAACATCTGATGGTGTTAAGCTAAAACCTGTCTATCAATACACTTCTACATTTGGAGCTTTAAGAAAGTGGATGAATAACGCTGAAGCTGGTAGTGATAAATCTCTTAACGCCTATTTGGCTAAATCAGAGCGTAATCTTCAGAAGTTATTTAAATACAGGAATGACTTACCCATAGGTGAAAGTGATAAGATTACAAAGTTAGTTCACAATATTCGTCAGAATAAATATGATAAAGTTGAATATGATGTGACGAAAGATAAGCTTTACAAAGAATTACCTGATATAATAAAAGTAGATGGTAAGTCTTATACTAAGAAAGAGCTTATAGAGAAGGTTAATAAAGATGCTAATACATTCTTTGAAGGGTTTAGGAAAGAATGGATTAATGATGGCAAGACAGAGTCTTGGCTTGATAGACGCAAAGATGGCACTATAGATGTTGACAAGTTTGTTAAGAAATATATAGACCCAAATTATGCTACACCTAATTTAGAAAAGATACCATTTGATGTACTTAAACGAGTGCGTTTTCAAATGATATTAGATGATTTAAAAGCTAGAGGTGTTAAGCCTAAAATTTATAATAAGATTAAAGAAAAACTTAAAAAAGATGCTGATACAGGAAAGATAGAATTTGACAAATATTTCCCCCACACCAACTTTGGTTACAACCGTAAAGCGAGAAAACAAATTAGTGAATTTGTTGATAAAGAGTTCAAAGAAGTCTATACGCAAGCTAAAAGAAAGGGCAAGACTGACAAGCAAGCTCTCAAAGAGGCTAACGCAAGGAAGGAATTTTTAGAAAATCATCTTGAGACAAGTCGTAATGATAGTCAGTTTAATGATTTATTATTCGAGTCTTTATCGTTTAACAAACTAAAGCCTGAACAGATTGAGAAAAGATTAGACCATATAGGATTTGGTTCTGCTCCTGATAGTGCAAAATCAAGAACAGCTAATCTTAAAGGTTATGATACACGCTCCTCTGTATTTGATACTTATGCTAAACAATGGGTGCATTCTAATTATAGAGCACAAGCGTCTATTATGGCTCATTATAGAATAGCAGATATGATGAAACGTAAAGCGTTTGATAAAGATGTTAAACTAACCAAGAAACAACTAGAGCATTACACTAAAGCTGGTTACTCTAAGGAAGCTCCTATTACAGAAGCTGTTTCTGATTACTTACGATTCTATGTTAGAGATTCATTTGGTCACCACTCATTCTTTGAGCAAAGAATTGCAGATGGAATGAACGCTACTGACCCATTAAAGTTAAAAAAGAATTTATACTATCTATCTTCAGACCAAGCTTTAGTCAATGGAATAGAAAGAATTAGAACTCAATTTGAAAAGCATGGCTATAAGATGCCATTCATGAAAGATTTACCATCAGGCGTTGAAGCTAGAAAGAAATATTATGCACGAATGTTTCGTAATCTTGGTACTGCTGAAGCACGATTCCAATTATTATCTTTACTTAGTAATACTGGAACTATGACAGCTAATATCTTTGGTGGTACTACAATGACTATTTCCTCAGCAGGTTTTAGAAATTGGGTTAAAGCCAATGATAAAAAGTTTATATTCAATGAGTTACTCAAAGATACAACCTTAAATCTACAGAGTGGTGCAAAGGTCAAGAACATGAAGGATTTAAGACAATGGGTAGCTGAAAAAGGTGTGATAGATACTTATATTAAGAATGAGTTAGAAGTCAATCCATCACTTAAAAAGGCGTTAGGAGGCAAATTAGATGCCTTTAAATCTTTCACTAAGGAATATTCTAAACTAATTAAGCAAAATCCTGATGTTAGAGACGAAACAGTATTTGAATTAGCAAATAGATTTGGCGTTAAAGACGCTATTATTAAAGTGGGTGCGTTACCAATGACAGCTACTGAAAGGTATCTAAGGTTTAATTCTTACTTAGCACATGCTATTAAAGCTAGAGATATATTAGGTAAGGACTTAAAGTTAGATGACCCATTCGTAGTTGATTATGCTATGAGAGGTATAGAGGCTACTCAGTTTTTATACTCAGCTCCTAATAGACCAGCGTTTATGAGAACATCACTTGGTAAAGTATTAGGTCGATTTAAAACATTTGCTTATAACTCTGTTAGAACACGAAAAGAATTATACAAACAAGCTAAACTCTATGGTTTTAAAGAGGGTACTGATAGCTTTAATAAGTTTAAAGACTTATTTATAATAGATATGTTTACTATGGCTTTAGGCTCTATGTTCGCTTATTCATTATTTGATACAGCATTACCACCTCCATATGATTGGTTACAAGAAACAAGTCAATGGTTGTTTGGTGATAAGCGTGAGCGTGACAGAGCTTTCTTTGGTCAATACCCTTACCCTATTGCTCCATTACAGGTTATTACACCACCTGTTGCAAGAATACCTATGTCTGTATTCTCATCAGCGTTAAATAATGATTGGGAAAGATTTATGGATTATCATATACATACGATGTATCCATTTGGTAGAGTTGTAAGACAGATAGACCAAACATTTGATGAGCCTTATGGCACTACATTTGGTAGAGGTATGCAACAATTCTTTAGGTTGCCTACTGATAAATTAGCAAAACGATATAAAAAATCTCAATTAGAAGAATCTAAGAGAGAATATATAGAAGGGATATTGGATAATGAGTAAAGCTAAACTTTTAAAAAACATGGCTAAAAAATTTGGTCATCTATACTGGGACCCTGTAGATTCAGCAGTTTTTAAAGATGCTGTAAAAAGATATACTCCTAAAACTATGGGTGGTAAAGTAGCAACAACTACTGCTGGTGGTTTAGGGTTAATGGCTATGTTTGGAGGAGATGACGAAAATTCTAAGGATAGATTTGGTTATGGAGTAAAAGATGATATTTCTTTTGATGACCCATGGGGAGATAATGTGTCTGTTCCTTACAAGAATGGAAAGATGCTTACAGGTAAAGACGCTGAACCTTGGAATGATGCTACAGGTGATGGTCTTGAATCTATTTTATATAAAGGTCATACAAATCAAAAAATAAACAAAAACGATTATTCTCAAGAAGATTTAGCAAGAGCTATTGATTGGTATAGTGAGGCAAAAAAAAGTGTTCAAGAAAGATTAATTAAATATAAAGATAGACCTGATGTTATTAATGCTCAAAAAGAAAAAATGGAAGAAATTAATAGAGTATTAAGTCAATTAATTAGATAGGAATAATGCAATGTGTCCAACAGCGGTCTCAATAAAGATGGAGGAATTAGCTTTAATAGAAAGCGTAATTTCAAACCTAAAGAACCAGAAATGTTCTCTCGTAAACCAGAGGACAAAATCCAAGAAGAAGAAAAAGCCGAAACCCAAGAAGAAGGGTTATTAGATGAACAACCTCGTAATCTTGATAAAGAAAGCTTACTACGAGCTGAACGGTTGGCACAGGCTCATAACAGAGCAAAGCAGATTAACTACTCAGGATTTGCTGTTAATGGTGGCTCTATTGCAATGTTGTTCTTTGGTATTAATAATGTTTTACTTGACCCTGAAACTGTAAGTATGGTTTCAACTATTGAGGAAATGACAGGAATTGAACTACATTATGATAAAGTAATAGAGTTCATAGAAAGGTTTAAAGCTCAGATAATATCTATATTTGGCTCAATACAGGTGTTACTGGGATACTATCAGCAACTAAGAGGTCGTATGAAAGACGCTGATAGAGAAGATACATTTGCTTTTATAAACGAAGAATTAGAAAAGGCAGGATTATAATGGATAGTAAAGTAAGTATTGAGTCAGTAATTAATTTGTCCTATAAAATATTTGGATGTGTTGTTATGTATAAGATAATGGTGTCCTTACAAAACTTAGTGCAAATTGGTATAAATATAGTTAACGCAAATAATTCAGTTTTTAAATAGGAATAAAATGGACAGTCTCAAAAGTTTTATAGATAGTACAGCAGGTACAGCTGTAACAAGCGTAGGTGGAGTAGCTTTAAGTTATTGGGATATGATTCCAGAAATACTTAGAATACTTATTCTAATAGTAACATTAGCACACTTAGTTGTTAGATTCTATAAAGAAATAAAAGTATGGATGTAGCCTTAATACAAGAATTAGGTCTACCTGTAGCAGGTACTATTGGATTAGCATGGTTTGCTTTAAAATTAGTTAATTGGGGTAAAGAACATTTACTTAATGAAATTAACGAAGTTAAAGAAGAAATCAATAAACTTGAAGCTATTACAATTAAGTTGATTGATAATGAAAAAAAGAATGAAATTACTCTCCAAGAAATTGCTAGTAATCTTGAAGTAATGATTAAGATTATGAAATAGTCGTGGTGACTATATGCTGACTAAAATAGGACAGCATAATCAGTATAAAAGGCTTTTTTAGATGGTGGAATTGGTAGACACAAGGGACTTAAAATCCCTCGCAGATTATCTGTGTGTGAGTTCGAGTCTCACTCTCGGCACCATTTTTCCCTTATGCTGACCATATGCTGACCAAAATTGGAGGGCAAATGTCAAGTATATACAAAGATAGAGATACTTGGTATATATCTATCAATCACAATGGTCAACGAATCCGTAAATCTCTTGGAACGAAAGACCGTAAACTCGCCTTATCACTTAAAAAACAAGTAGAACGAAAAATACTCAGGTCTAGTGACCCTGATGATATTAGGTTTACTAAACTTCCATTCCCTAAGTTGTGTAAACGCTTTTTAAAAGCTCAACATAATATTACTGAATCAACGCACCAGCTTTACTCTAGAAAGATTAATACTTTCCTTGAAAATGGACTACCTGATAACATGGCTCATCGTAGTATGGTGATAAGAACTATCAATCGAGTAATTAATTGGGGCTTAGAGAACGGATTTAAGACTAATCAAAAGAAACTTTCTAGCGTATCCTATAAACATATTAGAAGAACACGCATTTTTACTGATGAAGAACTTGATTTAATTCTTAATCAGATTAAAGATGATGACTTCCAGCGTTTTATTCGCTTTATATATTATACAGGTATCCGTATTGGTGAAGCATGTAGTTTAAATTCTATAGATATTAGGGATGGAAAGATTACAGGGAAAACAGGTGAAAGGCAGATAAAGATTACACCTCAAGCTTTAGCTGTTTTACAAGACCAAGGTAATTTATGGAACTACACTATTGATAGTGCAGAGCATAGATGGAAACATAATGTTAGAAAACTAGGAATTAAAAACGCAAGGATTCATGATTTACGCAGAACCTTTGGTTATAACCTTATTAAAAAAAAAGGCTTAGGTATATTCCAAGTATCTAAATTGTTAGGACATAGTAGTGTTGCCACTACACAGAATCATTATGCTCCATTACTTCCTCATGATGTTCCAGACTTTGAGTTATAGATTTAACTAATTCGTCTTTATCGCAAGGATGTAATACTAAATGTCCTTCTTTAGTATGTGATATATTTTTATTACAGTCTATAATCTGATAATTCTTTTGGTGAATCATCTGAATAATCTTCTGTGTAAGTTTCTCTATATGCATTTATATCAACTCCTAGATTCCTGAGTATATCATAAAGCATTTGATTATTAGCTTTTAGGTCTATCAGGATGTTATTTAGTTTATCATTTAAATCTTCTATAGTCATTGGGTCTCCTTTTTTAAATATAACCTTTTGAGCATAGATAAGTTCCCTTTTAATGTAGCAAGTGGAGCAGGATAACCGCTACAGTTTAATATGCTCCACTATTTACACTCTGTCAACATGAATATGTTGTGGCTCTACAGATTTCCCAACTCTGGAAAGCGTGACTTGTTTAGTTCGTACTTTCCGTTTATCTTAATCACCGATTGTTTTGTTCTTCTGAGCATCCCAATCAAGTCCTTTAGGGTATATTTTAACCCTTTATATCTAAAAGGTATCTTCTTACCTCTTAATTCAGCATATTCTTTTGCTATTCGTTTGTATACAGAATAAGTCATCCACCTATCCTCGCTCTTTTAGGTTTCTCTTTTATAACCTTTTCTTCAACAAACTCTTTTTTATCATTATCTTTATCATAAGGTTTTGTCAATTTGTCTAGTGACTTAGCTATAACAAGCAAGCTTAAACATACTTGTGTTTTAAACTTTTTATCATCACTTAAATCCCAATCATGATATTGGTCCTCTAATTGTTTAATTAGCATGATAAACCTCCATATTTTGTCTATTTCTTCTATTGTTAAACTTCTCATTTACTCTGTTACACCTCTTACATTTACCGTTAGTGTCTTTATATAATATATTAAAATACTCTTTGCATCCTCTTGTCTCACAAGGAGCGTGATTATTTGTTGGTTTCTTTGTCATTTTTCTTTTCTTCCCAGTTTAAACATATCCTCATTAGTGTATTTATTGGATATTTTTTATCACACTTATCACATACATATATATTATCATCCCTG
>Ga0209645_1001484_pt1 | contig 11710 bp, 14 predicted proteins | sample ETNvirenome_6_30_FD_184070 | JGI IMG/M metagenome (GOLD analysis project Ga0209645, IMG submission 184070) | Marine viral communities from the Pacific Ocean - ETNP_6_30 (SPAdes) (version 2) | ecosystem: Environmental > Aquatic > Marine > Oceanic | place: Pacific Ocean | collected 2013-06-19
TACTCCTCTATATGCTATTGCTATTTTCATATTACCCTATTAAAGTCCATTCATTTGGATAGTAATCATCATATCTAGTTGGGATATTAGATGGGTCATTTGTATCAATAATAGACGTATTTAAATGCCTCGGTGCAACTACAATTTTATTTGGATTTGAATTTAAATATGCTGCCCACCAACTGTAAGTACTGTCTTGAGCGATTATGTTATGATCACATATGCTCATTAAACAGAGATCCATGATCGTATCATTAGTATCACTATAATAGATATTATCTCCCTTATAAGTTTCTTTTAAATAATCCATTTCACCTAAATTATTATTACCATTAGAAGTTGCACCACCAGCAAAAAATAAAAAATTGCAATCATTATCAAAATGATTTATAGATGTTTTTGTATAGTAATTAATTGAATGTTGATTAAGTCTAATGTTTTTATTATCAGGTCTCCTAAGATGCACACTCACAACTGGTTTGTTATTATCTATAATATCATTTAAATATTGTTTGCATTTTATTTGAACACTTTCTTTGAAAGAAAATTCTTTTTTTATTTGTTCTTGATTATGATCAAAGTATTTCAGATTTTGAAAAAATCCATGTAGATTAGTATTATCAGGTAAATTAAAAAATTGTTCATCAAAATCATGAGCGTTACCAGTTTGGTTATAAGTTGTTACTTTTGATAAGTCATCTTTTTCTAAAAACTTAAAATCTAAATTAAAATTATTTAAAAGACATTTTTGTCCGTGCCAAGATGAATTATATAAATTTTGTGATAATTTTATTTCATATCCCCTATCTAAAGATAAAGATTTTAAAGCTGCGTATTGAAACAATTGATTACCTAATCTCCCCCAACTACCTAATTCTAAAAAAGTAATCATGATCTTTCTAGTAAAATATGTTTCCCTTCAGCTTCATATTGAAGATAATCTACCTCTTGATACAATTTCTCTTCGTCAATTTGGTAGTTAGTCCAATCACCAAAATAAGGACGATTTACATCAATAATTCCTGCAAGAGCATCGATAGATGATCCTACATCTAAAAATACTGCATCAGTATATTTCTTTAATTTATGTATAAGTCCAGATTTAACGTGACCCATTCCCATCAAAAATATTTTTGATGTAGAATTTTTTAATTGTTCAGCAACCATTTGTTCTGTTGCATCAATATCATCACAAGCAAATTTTTGTGGTAATGATATGTAATCTCTAAATTCACCAAGACCAAGATAATCTTGATATTGTGGTGCTTCCATTAAATTCTGAATAATATTCATCTTAGTATCCGCACCAATTAATCCTATTGTACCAGAGAATGTTTTTAGTAACCACTTATTAGCTACCAATGCATATCCATACTCAGCAGGAAAATTAATATCTTTACTAATAACAGCATTAAAATGATTCCTGTTGTTAGGATATATTTCACATGTATAATAATCACATTGATGAGAACCCTCTACAAATTTTTCATGTTTTATGTTTTCATATCCTTTACTCAATGCCCTTCGACCTGGTGTAGCACTACCAACTGGTTCTTTTCTTAGAAAGTAATAGTCACCATCACCAAACTTGTAAAAGGTTCTAGAAATATTATCAGTAACCAATACGGTCAATAAGTTTTTAAACTCCTCCAACTCTTCTTGAAATTTAGGATAAGTTTCTGGATTATCAAAACAAGGATGTGTATCTAAATTCACAGATCCTTCAATTTTATACATGTCAAGCATTACCAACCTCCTTTTATACTATCAACAATATAATTTCTGTCCTCTGGTGTAATCCACCATCCAACAGGTATACAAATCATTTCTTTAACTAATTTATCTAGACTAGGAAGATGAGACTTATATTGAGAAACACATGAGTGAATATCATTTCTCTCATGAACTCTACTAACCATGATACCACGATCTTTCATTTTATTCATAAAGTCTGTTTGTCTTTCTACTTTAAGTGTGTAAATCCAATACGAAGATTGACGATCAGATTTATTTTCAAGTAAAGTTACACCATCAACATTCTTTAAATTTTCATTATAAAAATTAGCATTTTCTCTATGTAAATTTAACAATTTTTCAGTGACATATGAAAAATTTTCAATACCAATTGTAGCATTAATATCATTCATATGCATTTTAAATCCAACTTCTGAGATATCACTTTCACATCTAAAATCTTTTCGATTATCATCTCTATCAATACCATACCAACGAAGAAGTTTAAATCTTTTTAATTGATCATCTTGTGGAAACGTAGCACATCCACCATCACCAGTTGTCAAATGTTTAATTGCCTGAAAACTAAAAGTGCATATGTTACCATGAGAACCTATTTTCTTTCCTTTATAAGTTGATCCAAAGGCATGTGCACAATCTTCAATAATTGTAGGTTTGAATCCATATAATTTTTCTGTCTTGGTTTGAATGTCTTTCAACCTATCAATGTCAATGGGATATCCACCCCAATGCACAACCATAATAACTTTAGTTTTAGGAGTTATTTTTCTCTCCAAATCATCTAAATTCATATTACAGTTATTTGTATCAACATCAACCCATTTTATATCAATACCATTTGTAAGTATTGGCCAATTAGTCGCAGTGCATGTTAAAGGTGTAGAAAGAATTTCATCCCCTACACCTATGTTTCCTAATGGTTTTTTTAACATGTGAATGGCAAGATGCTCGGCTGATGTAGCAGAATTTGTAGTAGCTACATTTTGATTACCGAAATAATCTTTCAACAATCCCTCAAATTTTTCAACTTGAGGACCTTGACCTATAAATCCAGAGGTTAATACTTTCGATATTTCATGAGAGATATTATCACTCATAAAGACTTTAAATAGCGGAATCATTTTTTAATCAAAGTAAGTGATGGGTAATCTTTAAACACTGTAATTATAGCACTATCATCATATTTTTTCAATACTGGTTGTATTTTAGGTTTACTGTACTTAATCATCCATTCTACATTATCTCTCTCTTCAGATCCACCTTCTAGAATCATAATTCCCCTCACTTTTGGTAAATAATTTTTAATTGCAAAATCATAGGTATCTCCATTATTTGCAATATCGATGTGGAGAATATCTATAGAGTTTTCACTATAATCATTTACTGATTCGTAAAAATTTTTCTTTTTAATTCTAAGATTACTTACCCCTTTATATTTTTCCTCAACATGAGTTCTATCTGCTGCATTATAGGGAAAATCATCAAAAAGATCATTAGCTTCTATAGTAGATGCATTACTATAGTTTATAAAACAATCTAACGAATACCCCTCCAAGATGCCAAATTCTACAATCAACTTTGGATCTAAACAGAAACATAAAGATTTAAATACTTTATCATAATTATGTCTTTTATATGATGATTTAATAGTTGACATACTTATCTCCATAAGCTACATCGTGCCAAAGGCAATATGTATTACTATCAAACTCAGTATCTTTATGTTTAAAAAAATGAAACATAATATCCTCTAAGGATATGAAATTATTTACCATATAATTCAAATCTATCTGACTGTAAAACTCAAAAAGATCTTTTACAGAAGCACCAAAATATCCAGTTCTAACTTGATCATCTCTACATAATGTAAAATAATTTCTTGGGTTATCTAAAAATGATTTGATAAAAGAAAAATTTTTTAAAATTAATCTTGGTTCAAAATAAAAGATATAATCATATTTACTCATGATATTTGAATAATCTTTCCACATATCAACAATGCCAGCACCTTTATTATACTGTCCGTAATTATTTTTAATTTTAACATGAAAAATCGTATTATTACTTAAACATTTTTTTATCTCTGAAGGTATTTTAGATGCATTTTCCAAAGTATTGTCTACAAAAATAATATCACAATTTTCAAAATGTTTTATATGCTTATAAAACTGACTTAATCCATCAACATATTGTTGTATTCTTTTCTCACCATGACACAATGGTAAAAAATTATTACCAGAAACATTAATTGCTGCTCGAAGTTCAATAATTATTTTATTCTTCATAAGAAATTGTCATATTTTTGGCAATCGTCAAAGGATAATCCTCCTTCATCTTTAGATGATAACTTTGGTTGTGGATATCCCCAATACTCATAAAATGGCCACATTATTGATGCATCCTTATCATCCCATTTTAGTGTTCTTTGATATTGTGGATAGTAATAATCAGTTACCTTATACTCAAACTCTGCTTCATCAGATACAGTATAAAATCCATGTGCCAAACCTGGTGGAACCCATAACATTAAGTCAGGTCTATTCAACTTAAATGTAAAATTCTTTTTATATGTTGGAGAGTTTACTCTTAAGTCTACAATCGCATCAAATATCTCACCCTGAGTACATCTTACTAACTTTCCCTGTGGATGTTTAATCTGATAATGCAGTCCTCTTAATACACCCTCGGTTGAGAGTGATTGATTATCCTGAACAAAAGTAAAATCTCCTACCTCTTCCTGAAATTGTTTATGATTAAAAGTCTCCATAAAGAAACCTCTGTCATCATCAAACTTTTCTACTTGTATAACGTATGCACCGTCAATACTAGTCTCTGTTTTTTTCATACCAATCAATTGTTTTTTTCAATCCATCCTCGATATTAAATTCTGGTTGGAAAGAAATAGTTTTGTATATTTTAGCATTATCTATAGCATATCGCAAGTCGTGTCCTGGTCTGTCATCAACAAACTCAATCAAGTCTTCACTTGCATTCATCAACTTTATAATCATCTTTACAAGTTCAAGATTTGTCATCTCACATTCACCACCAATATTATATTTTTCTCCAACATCACCTGCATATGATATACCTAATATTCCAGCACAATGATCTTCAACATATATCCAATCCCTTATGTTTTCACCTTGACTGTATATTGGTATTTTCTTTCCTTCTAATATATTATTAATAGTTTTTGGTATGAGTTTTTCACGATGCTGTCTCGGCCCGTAATTATTAGAACAGTTTGTAATCATCACAGGTAACCCATAAGTATTATGATACGACATTACAAAATGATCACTCGCTGCTTTTGATGCTGCGTATGGATTTTGTGGATTGTATGGTGAGTTCTCTGTAAATGCTGGTTCATCTAACTCCAATGCACCGTACACTTCATCTGTTGATATGTGATGAAACATCTGCACATCATACTTGACAGATAACTTAAGTAAATTGATTGTACCTATAATATTAGTATCAATAAATGGTGCAACATCATCAATTGAATTATCAACATGTGTCTCTGCTGCAAAATTAAATATTGTCTTTGGTTTATATTGCTTAAACAATTCTTCTAATCTATTTTCATACGCAAGGTCAACACCTTTTACAGGATACTTTAATGGGTAAAGATTATCCATGTCACCTGCATAAGTAAGTTTATCTAATATAACTACATCTTTCCATATATCAGAAACATAATGTGCAAAATTGCTACCTATAAAACCTGCACCACCAGTAATAAATATTGTCATTCGTATGAAAGTAATAAGTTAATATAATCCTGATACTCACCTTTTGGAAAATTATCAGCAAGCTTAGATAGTTGTTTTTTATCTATCCAATTATTTTTAAAAGCAACCTCTTCAGGACACGATATTTTATAGGATTGTATCTCTTCTAAATTAGAAATTAAATTAGATGCTAATAGTAATGACTTAAATGTTCCTGCATCAATCCAAGTCATTGTTCTTGTTAAATTATTAACAGTAAGTTCACCTTTATCAAGATATTTTTTACATAAATCTACAATCTCAATTTCTTTCCTTTTTGATGGTGTAAGTTCTTTTGCATATTGAATGCAACGATTGTCAAAAAAGTATATGCCAACCAAAGCACAATTTGATTTAGGATACGTTGGTTTTTCCTCAATAGATATCACTCTACCTCTATCAAAACCCTCAAACTCTACGACACCAAATCTTTCTGCATCCTTTACAGGATATGTCAAGACTGTACCACCTGTTCCTGTTTGTGATTTCTTTAGTATTGTATCTAATTCATTTCCAAATATTATATTATCTCCAAGTATCATACAAACATTATCATCACCTATAAATTCTTCTCCTAATATAAATGCCTCTGGTAATCCATTTGGTTTTGGTTGTATCTTATATTGTATTGAAACACCAAGATGTGAACCATCACCAAACAATCTTTCATACTGTGGATATTGATCTTCTGCACTTATAATCAGTATCTCTCTAATACCTGCAAGCATCAATGTGCTAAGTGGATAATAGATTAAAGGTTTATCATATACATTCAATAATTGTTTTGAGACAACAGAAGTTGTCGGATACAATCTTGTACCTCTACCACCTGCAAGTATAATACCTTTATACATATATTTCTATATTTTAACCCAATCATCCAACATTATATCATATCCTGTTCCATCTGTCTTCCATTGCTTAGGTCCAATTGCAAATTCAGTATTACCCAACCAAGCACCCCACCAAGAGAATGTTGAGTTAGCAATAATATGACTTTTACATTTAGTCATTAGATAAAAATGTCCAGTATCTTTATAGTCATTACATTCATCCCCAACAATAGTAATGTTAGAAGCATTAATGTTATCTTCACACCAATCAACATCTTCTGAAAAAACAAAATAATGAGGATTACGATATTTTGAATTCATAATATCAATTGCTTTATCATAATATTCTTTATCTAAAACACCATGATAAGAAAAACAATTTGGATTGTAAATATAATCACCTCTTCTAACATGAATTGCAATTGGATTATCTTCTAAAGATATTTTATTTTCAATTTTTTTTGTTTCTTCTGAAAAATTTACATTGAATGTAAATTCTTTTCTAATTTTATCACTAACATTTTTAAACTCTTTAATATTTTGAAACCATCCTTTAAGCATTGTTGCTCCTTCAGGTGTTTCTTCAACATCAGAATAAGATATATTAAAAACATCTAAATCATAACTTCTACCAGTATGTCCATCTTTAACAACCTTTACTTTTTGTTCATGATAAAAAGAAGTGTCAAGTTTTAAATTAGTGAATTGAGAATATTCCTTTAAGGCAGACACTCCAGCTGCATACTGGAACATCTGGTTTCCCAATCCTCCTTGTAAATAAACATATAGGTTCATAATGAATTTTTGTACCACTCATAAGTAGATTCAATACCTTTTTTGAGCGTAATATTAGGTTGCCAATCTAATGATTTAATTTTATCAACATTAAGAACCTTACGTGGAGTACCGTTTGGTTTTGATATATCCCACTCATAATCATTCTTATAACCAACTACATCTACAATAGTTTCTGCAAGTTCTTTAATAGTCACATCCTCACCCGTGCCAACATTAATAATTTCACCATTATCATATTTTTTCATACAAGTATAACATGCTTCTGCTAAATCATCAACATGTAAAAATTCTCTCTTCGGAGAACCATCACCCCATAACTTAACTACCCAATGCTTACTCTTATCAAGTGACCCATGAAACTTTGATATCAATGCAGGTAAAACATGAGATGAATTATGATCAAAATTATCATTAGGGCCATATAAATTACAAGGCATCAATGATATAGCATTAAATCCATATTGTTTACGATATGCCTGACACATTTTAATACCAGCAATTTTAGCAATAGCATATGCATCATTACTTGATTCTAAATATCCAGATAATAATTGGTTTTCAGTAATTGGTTGTTCAGTAAACTTAGGATAGATGCATGATGAACCTAAAAATAATAATTTTTTAACACCTGAAATGTATGCAGAATGAATAACATTTGACTGAATCATCAAATTTTGATATATGAAATCAGCAGGTGAATCTGAATTTGCACCAATACCACCAACCTTTGCTGCTGCTAGAAAAACATACTCAGGTTGTTCATTCATAAAATAACATTTTACAGCATTTAAATCTGTAAGGTCTAATTCATTTCTTGTTTGAGTTATTATATTAGTAAAACCTTTTTCTTTTAGGTTACGAAAAATTGCAGAACCAACTAATCCGTTGTGTCCTGCTATAAAAATTTTAGAATGTTTGTTCATAAGATAGTTTTCAATCCATTATCAAGGTTTATTTTAGGTGAATAACCTAATTTTTTTAGTTTTGAAATATCAGGGCATCGACGATTAGTTTCTCCTTTAGGTGCTTCAGAATATTCAATCTCCAAATCACACCCCATTTTGTCAAAAAGTTTTTTACACAAATCACCGATGGTGATTTCTTCGTCATTCCCTATATGATATATATTACCATCTTTACCATGATCTAAAAGTATATTAATACCATCACAAAAATCATCAATATGACAAAATGCTCTTGTTTGTGTTCCATCACCTAAAAGAGTAACTGGTTTTCTTTTCCATGGAAGTATATGATTACAATTTTTTATCTTATCTATCAACTCTGGTATAACATGATCTTTTCCCATATTTGTGCCGTAGATGTTATGTGGTCTAAAAGTTATTACTCTATCAAAATCTTCTCGATGATAATGTTGAGCCATTAATTCATATAAAATCTTTGTTCCTCCATATGAATATCTTGGATTAGTAACGTCAGGAATAATTAAAGGAACATTCTCTGGTGTAGGAATAATTGAAGGTTTTTGGTATGTTTCTGATGAAGATGCTATTAATAAATCTTTAACATCATACCACTTAGCACAGTTATAAACATTCAATAATCCAAATATTCCAATATCAATTACCTTACTTGGCATAGAATAAAAGTTTTTTGTCCCATTTATAAATGCTAGATGAATAATACTATCCACACCATTTACTGCTTTATTCAAATCAGTAATTCTAGTAATATCACCCTCATAGTATTTGATATCTTTTTCAACATCTTTTAAATTTTCAATACTCCCTCTCTGTTGATTATCAAAAACAGAAACTTCATAACCTGTTTTCAATAATTTTTTAACAAGATGGTGTCCTATAAATCCACACCCACCAGTTACTAATACTTTTTTCATAATCTCATACCATTAGGGACAGTTGTACTATATTTTTTATTTTCTGTAAGGATATGATCAAAAAATTGAACATTAAGATTTAATTTCTTTGATAAATGATCCATTGCTTTAGTATCTTTTGGAAGACACACTCCACCAAATCCTCTAAAATTTTTATTACATTCTAAGTATTGGAAGTTAATATTACTTCTACCTTTTAAAGTATTTTTCATTTTATTATAATCAATACCCATACTATCACAAATTTCATAAAAACTATTTGCTAAAGTTATTTGATTAGCATTATACACGTTATGAAAATATTTTGCAAACTCTGCCTCAGTTGGACTGCATTGTGAAAACTGTTTAGGATAATCTCCATGACTTTCTTTAATTAATTCAAATACATGATTATCATTAGTTCCAATTATACAAACTTCATGGTTCTCCATGAAATCTGTAATAGCACATCTTTCTCTTAAAAATTCTGGAACAAAAGCTAGTGATTTAAATTTTTTTTGCAATCTCTCTGTCGTGCCTGGCACAACAGTTGATTTAATACAAGCAATTCCTTTATAGTCATGCTCTATTAATTCGTCAAGAACACTCTCTACAATGCTTGTGTCACAACTACCATCTTCACTTTCTGGAGTTGGCACACAAATGTAACATACTCTAGTATTCAAAACATCAGTAATTGATGTATTTTTAACTACATCATGATAAAAAATATCATGGCCTAATCTTTCAAATCCAAATTTAATAGCAGTACCAACCACTCCTAAACCGATAATTCCTATGTTCATACTAATCTCCTACTTTAATCCAATCAGAACAATAAATGTCATTGGTATTTTTATCTTTATTATTGGGGCCAAACCATGTGGAAGGTGCAATAACTTTATTATAATTAGATAACCATGCACCCCACCAAGAAAATGATGAGTTGGCAATAATAAAATCTTTACATCTAGACATCAAATATAAATCATGATATGGACTATTACCCTCAGAAATTAAAAATCTATCATCAGAAAATAATTTTTGTTCTTTACACCACGTTGAATCGTCAGAAAAAATTATTACTTGTTGATCTTTAGGAAAGTATTTAAGTGCTTTTGAATAATATTGAAGTGTTTGATTATGATGATTTTTATAATTTATTAAAAAATCTCCTCGACGGAGATGTAGTGCAATAGGATTTTCAAATACATCCAAGATATCTTGACATTCATTTATAATTTCATTTTTAAAAGAAAAATCTTTTATTATTTCATCACGAATATGTTTAAAATATTTTTCTGTTTGAAAAAATCCATACAAAGATACATTATCAGGACAAGTATTAAATAAATTTTCACTAAATTCAAAATGAGGTTCCTGTATATACTCCACATTTAATGTACCTACAGTTACATCCAGATCAAATGGATCAAATAATTCTGTCCTAAGATGATTTCCTAAAGAATCAACCTCTACTCCATGTTTAGGAATAACATAATCAAATCCACGATGTTTTGCAATACCTTTTAAAGAGGCATATTGAAACATTTGATTACCTAGTTGACCTAATCTACCAATATGATTAAATGCCAGCATTTATTTGCTCACTAATCCATACATAAGTTTTATGAATACCTTCTTCAAGTGATTGTGAATAATCCCATCCTAACTTTTCTCTTACAAGATCATTATTAGAATTACGACCACGAACACCAAGAGGCCCATCTATATGATTTTTTTTAATAGTCTTATGAGCAACCTTGGCAGCAGTATCTACTAATTGATTAATAGTAACCATTTCTTCAGAACCTATATTAACAGGCCCTAAGAAATCAGAATCCATTAGTCTTCTAGTTGCTTCAATGCATTCATCAATGTACAAGAAGGAACGAGTTTGTAAGCCATCTCCCCACACATCGATGGATCCACCTTCCTCCTCTGCGAGAGCGACTTTACGGCAGATTGCAGCAGGTGCTTTTTCTCTTCCACCGTCCCAAGTTCCTTCGGGGCCAAAGATATTATGATAACGGGCAATCCTAACAGGAATACCGTGGTTACGATTGTAAGCCAAGTACAATCTTTCTGAAAAAAGTTTTTCCCATCCATATTCTGAATCTGGTGCTGCTGGATATGCTGACTCTTCACGACAATCTGGATTGTCAGGGTCAAGTTGATTATACTCTGGATACATACATGCTGATCCAGAATAAAATATCTTAGTCTTATTTACTTCATAATCATAATTATGTTCTCTCTGTTTTTCTAACACATTTAGATTGATAGTGACTGAGTTCTGCATGATCTCAGCATCATTCTCACCAGTGAATACAAAACCCGCACCACCCATATCAGCAGCAAACTGATATATCTCATCAAACGATTCTATCATTTTGTAAGGTATTGAATTATAAAAGTTACCTAGATATCCTTTAAATTGTAATACTCTTTTTACAAAATCAGGGTCACGCAAATCTCCTTGAATAAATTCATTTGCTTCAGTATCTGAAAATTCTGGAAATTTAAGATCAACACCACGTACCCAATAACCTTCTTTACGTAGTCTTTTAACCATATGACTGCCAATAAAACCACCAGCACCTAATACTAATGCCGTTTTTTTATACTCACTCATAACTTAATAATTATTATAGTATATATTATACTAAGATATCTTTTTATTGTCAATTCTTCCATAATCATCTTCAAAT
>Ga0209645_1001485_pt1 | contig 11709 bp, 14 predicted proteins | sample ETNvirenome_6_30_FD_184070 | JGI IMG/M metagenome (GOLD analysis project Ga0209645, IMG submission 184070) | Marine viral communities from the Pacific Ocean - ETNP_6_30 (SPAdes) (version 2) | ecosystem: Environmental > Aquatic > Marine > Oceanic | place: Pacific Ocean | collected 2013-06-19
ATTGGAGGACTAGTTGGTGCAGGTATGGGTATTTTAAAATCTAAATCTGCTAGAAAAGCTGCCGCTAGAAAAGCTTTTAATGAATTCCAAGATACCCGAGCTAAAATTGCAGGAGATAAGGCAGATAGGGAAAGAGAAGCTTTTAGTTTTTTAGGGCAAGCTTTTAGTCAATCATTATTATAAGGATAAAATATGAAATACGATAAAGACAAAAGAAAAAAAGAAAGTAAATCATTAATTAGTAAAATTATGACTTTTGGAGCTAGAGATAAAGCTGCCAAAGCTCCTAGAGAAAAATACTTAGACAAGAAAAAAATTAAAAAGTTTAGTTTAAAAAGGAAAAAATAATGGCAAGACTAGTTGACTATCTAATTTCAGATGTCAGAGTCCAAACAGAAAACGAAGACTTTAGCGATAGTATCGGTATTGGAGATAATGAAGTCTTACGTTATATAAATGAAGCTCAACAAAGAATACAGGCTAGAATTTATGCTACATATAAAAATGTATTTACTGAAGAAAAAGTAGAGTCCATTGTTGCAGACCAAGAAGAATACTCCCTTCCTGCAGACGCTTTTACAGGAAATGCCGTATCTCAAGTTGAGTTTAAATCAGACTCTGATGAAAAGAACTATTACCCATTGGAACTTAGATCAATTAAAAACAGGTCTGTAGTTAGTGGTCATCCTGATATATATTTTAGAAAGAATAAAAAGATTCTTATCTCTCCTGTTCCAGAAACATCAAATGGATCATTAAGAATTAGTTATGCCAAAGCAGTAAATAAACTAGATAAAAGAAGAGGCTCTATAGCTTCTGTTACAGATAGTGGTACTCAAATTACAGCAATAACTCTAGAGGTAAGTACTGACTCAGTGGATACAGATGCCGTTGCTAAAGATAATTTCTTATGTGTAGTTGATAGGGCAGGAAATATTAAAATGAAAAATATTGAGTATGATTCAATTTCAGGGACTACTGGAGTTGTTACTCTTACTTCAAACCATACTTACGAATCAGGGGAATCAATTGCCGTTGGGGATTATATCGTAGTTGGAAAATACACCTCTACCCATTCTGAATTACCGGATCATGTAGAGCGTTATCTCATGGCATACGCTGCATGGAAATTACTTAAAAGAGATTCTTCAGCAGATTACTCAGAGCAAGAGTTAGAGTTAAGTACAATGGAAGACGAAATTGTAGATACTTTTGCAGGTATTGATGACGATGTGTATCAAATTCCAGAAATAAATGAAGACGAGATGTGGTTTGAATTATATTAAGGATAAAACGTGGCTGTAAATCATAGATTAGTTAAAGCTTTTCAAAATTTAAAAGGTCTTGATTTGAGATCTTCAGACTTACTAAGAGAATCTGGAGCGGCTACTCAAACATTAAATGTAGACTTACGACAAACAGGAGCCATAAATAAAAGAAAGGGTTATCAGGTTTTAACTCGCTCTGCAGGAGGATATGGTACTGCTAAATTTAACAATGTTAACCTAACTACTGGTGTAATTACGGAAGAATTGTTAAGTGTAGATAACAATTTAAATAAACTAAGTACAGCTTCCTTTACAGCAACATACACTGGATCAGATACGGGCTACTACGATTGCTATTTAGAAGAAACTAATGGAAATGTTTATTTTGACGTATATGACAATAATGTGCGAGTACTTAACAAAGACTTAGGCAATGGTAAGGAATTATCATTTGTTTCAGTAGCGACTTTAATTTCCGATATTAATGGTCTGACTAATTTTACTTGTTCTGGTTCTACAGCAACTACTGAACCTGCTGCCTTTATTCCAGTAGCGTTAAATGAAAGCATTTTAGGTTCTGGTACAAGTGTAAGTTTTGATTATTGGACTACCATAGGAACTCCTACAGGATATAGTACACCTTTTAGTACTCACTATGCTGCCCGTAATGACAATGACTTTGAAAATGCTACCTTCGCTGCTGTCAATGACGTTATTTACATTTCCAATGGGTATGATGACCTACACAAGTATGACGGTACTCGAGTGTATAAAGCAGGTCTTCCTAAAGCCACTACACCAACTGGAGCATCAAACAATTCGTCTTCTCCTTTTACTGCAGGTAGAGTGTTAAGATATAAAATTGAAATTGAATACACTGATGCTAAACAGAATCTTATTTATGGTACAATTTCAGACCATTTAGAATTTACAGTCAATGGGTCAGGAGACAGTGTCGATATTACCTATACCGAATTGGCAGGAAGTTCAGGTTACGATATAGATGGTGCGTTAAAATATAATATTTATAGAACAGATTCTTCTGCAGATGCTAACGATACTTCTTCATACTATCTAATCCATACAGCAGATCAAGGCGACAGTATTCCTTGGAACGATGCTGATGCAGCTATTGGAGCAGCTTACGTTGATCCGGTTAAAGCTAGAGACCTTCCTCCAAAAGGTAGATATATTGATGTATGGAGAAATCAATTAATAATTACTGGAGATCGTACAGCAGTTAATACCGTTTACTATAGTGATATTGATTCAGCAGAATACTTTCCTGCTTTTGAAAATAACTTTTTAACGGTTAACCAAAGTGGAGGCAAGAATTCTGGATTGCGTTCATTAGACAATGTTTTATACATTTTTAAAGACAGTACCATATTTTCTGTAATTGGGGATTTTGTTACAGATGCGTTTACCGTAGACAATGCCTCTAGAGAAGGTATTGGTTGTTTTGCAAATGCTACGATTGAAGAAATTAATGGAGAGGTTTGGTTCCTATCAGAGTTTGGTGTTTACTCCATTTCGCCTTCCGGTCTTAAGGAAAGATCTACAGGAATTAAACCAAAGTTTCAGGCAGGTAATCCGTTTAGTTTTAAACAAGCTACTGCCTTTCAATGGATAGATAATAATAAGTATATTTTATGTATGCCTTCTTTGTCAAACTTATCCGGTGAGAAGTATTTAGACAGTAGTACGGAAGTCTATGTCTACGATACCTTTTGGGGTGCATGGTTCCAATGGGACGGAATAATTCCTGCCGGAGGTATAGCAGAGTTGGATGATAGGATATACTTTATTAGCCGAGAGCGGAATCAGGCTAAATCATCTGTTGAACAATATACGAAAAGAATCCATGCTGACGGTTTGGACTCAGATTATGCAGACCATGAAGCCGCTATCTCGTTTTCATATAAGAGTCATTGGGAGACATTGGGAGAGCCATCTATTTTTAAAAAGTTCTTAAGAATTAAGATGCACTCACTTGATGCTTCTCTCAATGACTTTGAAACAGACCAATTTACAGTATCAGTAACTACGGAGCATAACTATGAACCTAATACTATATCCTCTCTATCTTTGGACTTTAGCGGTGGTGCTTTGGGGTGGGGTCTTGGTCCATGGGGTTATTTCCCATGGGGTGAAGTTCGCTTACCTAGCCTCAAGAGTAAGCTCGCATCCAGAAAGGCGAAGGCATTACGAGTAGTCTTTACCAATAGTAATTTAAAAGAAAATATTTTAATATCGGGGTATGAGCTAGAAGTAGCGGCACCATATGGCATTGAATTAAAAGAATAACAAAATAATAGATAAGGCTAGTAAATTGTGAAATTTCGTATTGAAGGACTTAACAGTTTAAAATCATTGGTTAAAGAGTTAGCTCTTGGTTTACGAAACCTTACATTTGGCGATAACTTTAATGGATTTGTTAAAGAAGTAACAATTTCAGCTACTTCAGAAGCGGCAATCAGAAATGAGTTGCAATATATACCAAATTACTTTATAATCCTATCACAATCGGGAAATGGACTTCTCACCAAAGGATCTACCGATTGGTCTAGTGATTATCTATATATTTATAATAATGGAGCAGTAAGCGTAACAGCTACTATATTGTTTACCAAATAAGGAAAATATACATGGCAGAAACTAAGAAACAAACACTAGCACAAAAGATCCAAACCGCTACAAAAGGTATGGGAAACCAAGATATTGCTAAAGACATATCCGCAGGAGCCGCTTTTGGAGAAGCTGTTGTAGGTGAAGGCGGTCTTGGTAGGCTTGGTACTGATCCTGCAATGCAGCAAATTGAACAAAGATATAAAGATCTATCTCAAGGATTTTCTGCAGAAGAATTAGCTGCTCGTAGAGAATCCATGACTCAAAGAATTGATCAAGGCACTCAAACTCAACAAAGAGCATTACAGGCAGCTTTAGCGAGAGCAGGAGTAAAAGGTGGAGCCGCAGGAGCTAAACTTAGAGATGTTCAACTAGGTGGATTAGCTCAGAAAGCCGGAGTTGAGAGAGACTTATTAATAGCTGACAGAGCCGCTCGTATGGAAGGTCTAGGACAATATGCTTCACAGGTTGCAGGTACTAGACAGTTTGATTTAGCCCAAGCCGCTAAAGAGAAAAACATTGCCCTTCAATCTGGACTTGGTTTTGCTCAACTAGGATCTGGAGAAAGAGCTGCCTTACTTGCTAACGAAGCTGCCATGGCTAAACTTCAGAATCAACCCGGTGGAGGCGGAGGTTCTTTGCTAGGTAATTTAGGGTCTTTAGGTAAATCTTCACTTATTGGTCAAGCAATTGCAGGTCCGGTAGGTGCTGTTGCTAAACCTTTTAAAAAAATATTCTGTCACCATGAAGATACTGAAGTCCTTATGGCAGACGGTTCATACAAAAAGATTAAGGATATTGAGCTTGGAGACATGACAAAACTTGGTGGAAAAGTTACCTTAATCTCTAAAATGTATAGTGACGATGAAGAATTGTATGAATACATGGGAGAGGTCGTCACAGGCACTCACTATGTTCTAGAAGACAATCTCTGGCTACAAGTAAAAGACTCAGATAAAAGTGTTAGGAGAATCGACATGGATGGGTGTATAATCTGTCCAATGGAGACTAAGGAAGGCATCTATACTACAAAAGCAGGGTATATCAGTGCTGATCTTAAGACAGAATATGTAGACTTAGTTCACAAGGAATTGAATGCAAATTAGAAAATATACACATTACGACTATCCCTATTTAAAAAAATGGTTTAAAGATTGGGATAATTGGACTGCTTGCTCTTTGGATTCCATCCCTTTAGGTACTTCTTTTATAGTAGAAGAACAAGGAAAGCCTTTTTTATTTTCTTGTTATTATAGAACTAACTCAAATATTGCTGTTATGGGATTTACTTTAGCAGATAGGTATAACCATAAAGACATACGGACAGATGCTACTTCAACATTAATGGAGTATATTAAAAATCATGCAAGAGAGAATGAATTTTCAATCCTGTACTATAGCACAGATACTGCATCTAAACATATGGTAGATCATTTTGTAGAGGCAGGAGGAGTTGTTACAGATGACGCTAACGCCTACATAGCTTGCATGGCACTTAAGCCTGTAGATATAGATTTTTTTGTTCAGGAGGATTAGTGAACATTATTATTAAAGATAATTTTTTAGATGATTATAAAGAGGCAAAAAAACTTGCTTTGTCTTGTTCAAAAGATTCTGCTATTGATTCTAATGAGTATATTTTTAATGACCTTATATCTACCACAAAACGAGACACTAAAAAATTTCAATCTATATTTAGAGAGCTTCTTAAAGAAGAAGTTTTTCTTGTTGAAGATAAATACAGGAAGTTTAACGTATGTATGGAAGATCCTACCGGACACCATATTCATCACGACGATGTGGACTATATTGGAATTGTGTATTTAAACGATACTTATTCCGAGGAAGATGGTACTCAGTTTTTAAGGCATAAAGAAACAGGTATTGTTTATAGAGATGTAGAAAGGTTTGGAAGTCAATTTATATCGGACTCTTCAGGCGATTCTAGAGACATTACTAAATGGGAACCATACTTACTTACACAAGCCAAGCCTAATAGATTGGTATTATTTGAGCCTCTTTATTACCATAGTGAAAGACGTACTTTTGGAAACCAGTGGAAAGATGCTCGATGTATTGAAATTTTTCATATGGTTAAAAAAGATAGAATACCTTATTGGTGTGGATATTATGAAATAGAGGAATCTGAATTGGAACTGTGTCATGATTGAAAGTGAAAAGAAAAAGAAGTATAATAAGTTTGCAAAGAGTTTTGAAAGTAAAGGTGTAAGAAACATCTCTACTTCAGAAGAAACAGTAGAAGAAAGAAAACGCAAGGAGAGGCTAAGTGCATTTCTTAAAAGACGTAGAGCAGACCCAGACCATGTTAGAAAACAAATTGAAAAGCGGAAAAAAGGTCTTGGTCTTAATTTTGATGCTTCTTATACCGGAGATTAGTGTGGCTTCTGTTAAAGAAAGAATAGATGAAATATTTAAAGCTTTAAAAGAAGATAAAGAATTAAATCTGACTGATGAGGAAGCTTCAGGTATTGCCGGATCTATTGCTGTAGAAAGTCCTAAAGTAAGTCCTACTCAAAGGCAATGGGGAGGAGGACCGGGGAGAGGTCTTCTTCAATGGGAAATACAAACCCAAGCAAAGAATAAAACAGGACAAAAAAGAGATAAGGGTGAAGATAATTTCCATAAAAGAAGAGGAGAAGATCTTAAGAAAAAATATTTATCTCATGGGTCGGAAAGACTTACTACCAGTATTTCAGGAGAAGACGTACCTTTGCATAGACGTTCAGATGAAAGTAATTTTAGAAAAGCAGAGCTTCAAGGAGCCGCTTTTAGTGAACCTTTGCTTAAGCAGCAAGTAGATTTTGCTTTAGAAGAATTAAAACAAAATAGATTTGAAAGAAAAAGATTTAATAGAGCTAGAAAATCTTCTAGAACTCCAGAAGAATTTGCTGTAGCTTTTACTAAAGAAAATTTGAGACCCGGAAAACCTCACTTTAAAAAACGAAAGAAAAAAGCAAGAGAAATTTTTAATAGAATAACAAAAGAAAAAGAAGAGGCTAAACCTTTTCAATTAGATATGTCCAACTTAGAAAATGAAATTAATAATGCAAACTCTATGGAAGAATTAGAAAATATTAAAAGAAAGTACGGGTTATAATTATGGTACAAAAAACTCAAGATAGTGGATTTTCGCTTATCGAAGAAGAAAAAAAGAGAATGCTTGAAGCAGCAAAGCAAAAAGCGTCTAGAAAAGAAGATAAGAAAAAACCTAAGTTCCAGAGAAAAGAGCAAGAAAAACTAGATTTGTCTGGTGTATATGATTTCTTTACTATGCGAGAAAAGGCTGATGAGCTAGGAAGGTCTATTGAAAATTCTAAACTTGCTCAGAAAGCAGCATCTGTAGATTTTTCAAAACAAATTCCTAAAAGACCTAGATATGCAGATGCAGACCCTCAAGGAACTAAATTGGTTGAAAAGGAATTGAAACCTAGAAGATTAGATAAAATAGAAGATAGTCCAGAAAAAGAACTAGTTAAAGCAAATGCAGTTGCTCAAGTAGAACAACAATCTATTGAAGAATTAAAAGACCCCGTTCAACAACCTATTCAGAAAGATAGAGTTAAGAAAAACAGACCTAGCCCTAAATCAGAATTTATGGAAGCCCTTACATTTTTTGCTCCTTCGATTATAGGAGGTCTAGGAGGAGCTTTATTTGAAGGTACAGAAGGTGCTATTGCAGGAGCGGAAGCAGGTACGAGTTTGGGGGAATCTTTTAGAGACTATCAGCTTAAGAAATACGAAACAGAAAAAGGCAAAGCTAAAAAAGATTATACTTCTTTTGTAGACATAAATAAAGGTACTCCGGTAGTTAAGCATGAAGATGGCTCTTTTACAGATTTGTCGGGCAATGCAGTTCTTCCAAATAGTATTACTCAAGCTGTAAACTTTAGACAAACTCGTAGTATTCAGCAAAGAAAAGAAGAAACTAATAGCCGAAATGAAAGATTTAAAAAGAAACTTGGGTTTGATATGGCTAAAGTAAGCCAACTATCGGACACTCAGCAACAAGCATTATCTAATTCTCTAGAGGTTTTAAAGACAATTGACAGAATGGACGAGCTTAAGCAAAACGTGGATACAGGAGTTGTATCTAATGCTTTAAATTCTTTATTAGAAGTTGTAGACATGGCTCCTGCAGGTTACACAGAACTTAAGGCAACTTCAAATGACTCTCTTGCCAAGTATGTTAAGTCTATTTCCGGTGCTCAAGTTTCTGAAATGGAAGCACGTAGACTAGGGCAGATTATACCTACTACTAAAGATAATGATGAGACTTTTATTAGAAAACTACAAACATTTAGAAGTATTGTTAATGCTAATAAAAATTCTTTTGTGGAAGCTATAAAAAGAGGGCAGCCTCTTAGAAAGATTAGAGGTTTAGAAGAAGCGGCAAGTGGACTTAATATTAGGTTAATGACTGATGATGAAATCCGTCAAGACCAAAGTAGAAGTCTGATTGAGCAATATAAAAATGAAAAAGATCCAAGAAAAAGATTAGAACTTGGTAGAAAAATTAAAGCAATGAGGAACAGGTAATGGCAAACGACCTTACTCCAGAAGAACTGGAAGAATTAAAGCAACTTGATGCAGAGGTTCTGTCTTCAGAAGAACAGGCAGAATTGGCGGCATTGGATCAAGAGATAGCAGGAATGGCTTCCGAGAAGGATATCCAAGAAAAGGCTGCAGTTGATGCGATTGCTCAAGATCCTGAAGCTACTTCCCTAGAATCTGCTTCCGCAGGATTTATACAAGGTATTCCTTTCATGAAGGACGCTATAGCAGGATATGACGCTATCTCAGAAGCTATTACAAACGATACAGAAGAGTCTATTGGTGATGTGTGGTCTAACTATAAGATGAACCTTCAGGAGATGAATGAGGACATAGAGAGGGCTTCTCAGGACAATCCTTGGGCAGCTACTGCAGGAGACATTGTAGGTTCATTGTCTACATTACCTGCTTCTGGACTTAAGGGTGCTATGGCAGTAGGTGCTTTATCTGGTTTATCTAGATCGGAAGAAAGAACAGTAGCTTCAGCTCTTACAGGAGCTGTCTCTGGTGCAGTATTTCATGGCATAGGTGTTCTAGGTGCTAAGGCTATCAGAAAAGGACTAAAAGGGGCTAGAAACTTGGCTTCAGGTACTACTAAAGAAGCTGTTGGAGGAGTATCTCGTCCTGCAGTAAAAGCCATAAATAGACATTTAAAAAAGACAGGTCAAACTGCAGATGAATTCTCTGAATCGCTATTTAAACAAAGAGTCAAAATGCCTGATGGAGAAGAAGCTCTATTTAAAATCGGTCAAGAATTTGAAGAAACCTTTGAAAAAGTAGGAAGAGCTAAAAAAAAGGTCGGAAAAGAAATGGGCGAAGTTTTGGCTAAAGTGAAGGATGTGACTGTTGAACCAGAGCTTATACATTCTAGGGTAAGGAGAGCAGTTATAGATCCTTTAATGGAATCTGACTCATCTGCTAAACAGGCTTTAGGGGAGAAGATTCTTAAAATGCTAGATAATGATATATTGAAAATTAGTAAGCAGACTCTAGAAGAATCTAGTGAAAAAGGAATCAAAAATGTAGCTGATAAAGCCTACTCAAAGCCTTGGTCCCTTAGAAGACTCCATACATTAAAATCAGACATAGCGGATGACGTATATAAAACGGCACAGTCTACAGAGGAAGGTGTACTGCGAGCTAATACTCAAAAAAGAGCTGTCATTACAGAAATGAATAAAATGATTGATGATCTTATCCTTAGTTCTACTGATGATACTGTTTTAAAGTCTTGGAAATCTGTAAAGAAGGATTATGGAAACCTAGCTATTGCGGAAGAAACTCTTGAGAAACATATCGAGTCTCAAGGACATGGTATCATGGGTAACATTAAAGACCTATTTGCCGTTAGAGGGGTTGTAGTAGGCGGTTTAAGTGCTTCTTTAGGAATAGGAGGCATACCTGCCTTAGCCATAGGTGCCGGATTAAACAGGTTAACAACTTCTGGAGCTATGCCTGCAACCATGGCAATAGGTATGAGAAGATTAGCTGATGTTATCACTAAGAATCCTACTGGTGAAGTAGCTAAGAGACTTATCACAGCATCTTCGTTACCTATGTTAGAATTCAGAAAAGAATTGGCAGGGCAGCTTGGCGAAGTTCAGCTTAAAGACAGTCCTTTGAAAAGAGATACTGCCAGTGTTATTCAAAAGAAAGAATCAATCCAAGCAATATTAGATGCCAATGAGCCTGATATGGCTGCTGTATTTTCCAGTGCTGTAGAAAGTGAAGATCCTGAAGCTATTGGGGCTATTATGGCTCAATTATCTAATGATCCTAGATTTGCTCCATTTGTTGAAGAAGGCATCGGGTGGAACGGTAAAGTATATTCGGAAGAAGATAGAGCTATTCTTGAGGAACAACTTAAAGGCAATAATGAGATAAGCCTAGCTCAAAGATTACGTCATCTAGAATCTCTTAGACAACAAGGAATCATTCCACAAGTACAACCAGACCCAAAACCACCATTACAACATATCCCACGAAGGAAAGACCGTCATGAGTACTAAAGACGATAAAGTAGTGGAAGCATTGAATAAGATTGAGATTAGATTAGCTTCCATTGAAGTAGATTTAAGACATCATATTAAGAGAAGCGATCAGCATGAGCAGTTAATTAATAAACAATCCAAGCTGATCAATACTCTCATCATTGGTGCAGCTATTACTGCAGGAGCAGGACTTAAGATTGTCTTTCCTGTTTTGACAAAGTTATTTTAATCACTTTTTCTTTTCCCACGACCTAGCTCCTGTATAAATTCCCAAGAAACCTCCAAATATCATCATTAAGAATTCATTAGGTGGAATTTTACCCATTCCCATGAGACTAAGCATGGCAAAGCTACCGATGGAACACAATGGTCTCCAAGACTTTGATAGCCAATTACCATGTTCCTGTTCCGCTACGGCAATCTTGCTATTAGCTTCAATGATTTGACTTTGCAAGTCTAATGTCCTAGTCGCTACCTTGGCTTCAATTTCAGCTAGTTTATTTCTTAACTCTGCCTGTTTAGCCTGAGCCTGTGCCTTCTCTTCCCCACTAAAATGAATTTCATCTACTAGGTCAGAGGCAGGTTTAAATAGGCTCCCTATCCAATCAAATACGCTCATTTAAAACTCCCTATTGTCCAGTTCAGGACAACTCTCTCTATATTCTATTAACATGGCTATATTGGCTGCTGCATGGTACAAGTGGCTAAGACCAGACTCTTCGTCCTCTTCCTCCCCTGCTAACCACTTGAACATATGTCTCATGAGACAATCATATGGCTTGACCCAATCCATTCCCTTCTTCCAATTACCTTTCGCATACTTCTGTTCACCATACTTAAGAACCTCTGCAACGGCAATGATTAGGCTAGGTGGTACTTGGTGAATTTCAGGCTTACCTGCATCGTGTCTTAGTCCTCTTTCTGCCTCCATATGTGCCTGTATATGTTCCTCATGAGAAGGCTCTTGTCCAACAGGCTCTACACGTATGTCTCCTGCAATTGTCATTGGTATTAATTGAAGCTCATGGTCAAACAAAGCTACAGTAGACCCTCCTAGATCAACTACCCATACTCTGTCCGATGCTTGATGAGAAATCTTACCTGACTGACCAAGAACCCCTAGAGCATCTTCATCTGCAATTATCTTTACCCTATCCCCTACTTTAAAGTTCATTTGCTAACCTCCTGTTGGGATGCTCTGGATTTCTAAAATAGATCTGAAATACATCTGCCCAAGGTTTATCTCCATG
>Ga0209645_1001487_pt1 | contig 11703 bp, 16 predicted proteins | sample ETNvirenome_6_30_FD_184070 | JGI IMG/M metagenome (GOLD analysis project Ga0209645, IMG submission 184070) | Marine viral communities from the Pacific Ocean - ETNP_6_30 (SPAdes) (version 2) | ecosystem: Environmental > Aquatic > Marine > Oceanic | place: Pacific Ocean | collected 2013-06-19
TTTTAATTGATTTACGTGTGCTTCATCTACAGGTCTATTACCTCTAGCTTTTTTAAACTTTGAGTAATCTGTTGTCTCAAAGTATTTATTTTTTATTGCGTTGTTCATATCTTTTCCTCCTTAATAGAACATTATATATAGTGCTGCTCCAAATATTCCCAAAAGAATTTTGGCAGGAATTAAGAACATAACTGCACAAATTATAGTTTTTAAAATTAAATTGTTCATTCGTTCTCGTATCCCGCAAGTTGACTGTACACCAACTCACTAGCTATTTTTTCGTTGATTGGATAAATTGGAAACTCAGCAAAGTTCATAGAACATTGTTGCAGCTTCGTCATTATTTTTTGAAACTCATCATCAGAATATTCCAATGGTTGTCCTGTAATCGTTGTTCTTGGTAATTCGTCCAAGATGTCTGATACCTGACTAGCCCATTCCCTAAAAATTTCTGAAGCACAATTAATTTTTGTCATCGTACTTCCATAGGTTAAACTTCAGATTAAGTTCGTTAATACCTTGGTGGAATTTTATTTTACCACTCAAGATATCCTTACATTCCATCTCTCGATAGACTTCGCCATTAACAGTTAATGTTAACTTTCTTGTCGACTCATTGAATGACACAGTAAACTCATGTACCATTTCAACAACTTTAGGTTTTACTTCCCATTCAGGATGTAATACCAAAGCTTCACCAAGTTTTTCAGCCGCACTTAGTTCTGCTTTTGATTTATCATTATTCATGCTATCCTCTTTGTTAGTATTTTTTGTAAAAAGCATGAATTGTATATAATCATTTTGATGGGATATGCAAGGAAAAAATAGTATGGGATAATATAGGAATGAAATACATTTTAGTTCTACATATTTGCAGTCTTTTGACTGGTAAATGTTTTGAAAGTCAAACAACAGGTTATATGTTTAACTCTCATTATGACTGTGCTGTTGGAGGATATCAAATCTCAGGACAAACCTTTAAATTGTTAAAAAATGATGATTATATTGGATTAGAGAGAATAAATAAGGAAAAAATAGCCATTAAATTTGAATGTAAAGAGTTACCAAGCACATAGTTGCATTTAAGTCACATTTTGATATATAATACCACATGAAGCTATATCGCGTCCAAGTAAACTATAAAAATATATATATTGATGAGACGCTTGAGGCCAAGAACGATAAAGCTGCTCTTGAGGATTTATTAAAAAAGGTTGACTCAGGAGTTATAACAGGAACTGAAGGACCTGGGTTTCATAATCCAGATCTTTTATTTCTAACCTTTGAGGAGGTTGACCGAGATGCAACTACAAAAGTTAATATCGGAAAAACTTCAATTGGAGTCCAAGTGGGCAACACAAGCACTGGAACAGGGCAGAGTGACTCCTGATATGAAGTGGATCGATATCAAGATCAAAAATCTTAGAACAAAGATTAATGATCAAAGTGTTGAAGACGCACAAAAAGGTCTTTTTGATATAGCTAGTTGATCTAGCTAAAAAAAACAATTTTTTTCCTAAGACTACTGCGCTCTAAATTATCCTGAAAAGCATTCAGTGTCGCATCCAGAATTAAACCCCTGCTGCAGGTGATCGATTACTATTCAATAAAAAAAAATTTCAAAAAAACGTCCATGGTATAATAGTATAAAAACAAAAAGGAGAGCTATGTATTATTGGAACCCACAAAAATTGAAAGAGTTAAAAGAAAAAGGTTATAAAATAAAATTTTATAATTTTAAAGAATTGCAAGAGAACGAAAATAGTCAGGAGTTGGTTGACAAGCAGGACAAGGAATCTTGTGCTCACCACAAAAAATAACTTTATTGGTATTACAAGATGAACAATTTTTATTCTTTAGCTTCTCCCCAGGATCGTCCGAGGGCAATATCAACTTTGGAAGGAACTTTAAGGTGTTCGATTGCATTTTCCATTATCTCCTTAATTTCTTTTATATTTTTTTCGTTATCTATTGAAAAACATAATTCATCATGAATTTGTAGTAAAGGATTAAAACCTGCTTTATGACAATCAATCATAGCTTGTTTTGTTTGATCTGCAGCTGATCCTTGAATTAATCTATTTAAAGCTTTGTAAGTAAAAGCCCTCCTGATGTTGTTTCCATAAATGGCCTTAGCCTCCTCATATTGCATTGCTTTGTTCATTCCGAAGGTAGCAGGCTCCCACATATCAAATCGGCATTTACGACCCTTTATTGTTCGAATAAAGCCATATTTTGAGGCAGAGCTAGACACTTCTGTAGCTAATTTTTTAACAAAAGGTACTCTTTCGCCATATTGTCTTAAAAGTGCTTCAGCTCTATCTTTTGAAATACCTAATTCTTTACCTAATTTATTTTTACCCATCCCATAAAATAAACCAAGATTAATTGTTTTAGCTTGAGATCTAGTAATTCCAGCCATGTCTGCAACTATTTGATGAAAGTCAGCTGCTTCGTTTTTATAAGCTTCTATAAATTCTGCTGCACCATCAAATGAATCATTTACTGATGCAGCATAGTGTGCAACAAGCCTAGGCTCTTGTTGTGAGTAGTCGAAACTACCCCATTGTCTTCCCTCTTCAGGTAAAAACAAACTTCTAATTTTATCACCATACTCTTTATTTCTTGCAGGAATTTGTTGTAGGTTTGGGTTTGAGTAAGAAAGTCTGCCTGAAACAGTCCCGCCCTGATCAGATCTTAGTTGATTTATTTCTGAATGTATTCTACCTTTGTGAACATAACGTTGAATGGAGTCTATGAATGTTGAATGGAATTTATTTATTTCTCTTGCTTCTCTTATTAGTTGGGCTATCGGGTTATCACAATTTACTAACCAGTTTTGGGTAAAGCTTGGTTCTCCGGTTTTCGGTGTCCGTGGGTAGTCAACACCTATTCTATCAAACACCTGCGCTACTGATCTTGCAGCCCAAATATCAACGTTCAAAGTAGTTTGTTTTTTTAACTCTTGTAAAATTGTTTTTTCTTTACTTACAAATTCTTTTTTCAAACTTGCAGCTTTAGCTTCATCAACTCTTATTCCTCTTTGTCTTGTCTCAATTAAAATAGGTAGTAAGTCCATCTCCATTTCCCAAACATCATGTAAACTTTGTTTACTTATTTCTGATTTTAATCTTTCCCAAAGTCTTAAAGTTAATCCTGCGTCCTGCTCAGCATAAAAGCCAACATAACCTGCAGGGAGTCTCCATAAATCTGCTTTTGGATCAATACCCCATTCCTTAGCTTTTTCATTTAAAAAAGTTTCATTTTTAATTTCACCTAAATAATCTTTCGCACATGCATTTAAACTAAAACTGTATCTGTTTTCATTTATAAGCGCAGCTGCGATCATGGTATCAACTATTGGACCATTTATTTTAAAACCATTTACTAATAACCAACCAACATCGTAACTTGCATTATGAAATATTTTAGTTGCTGGAGTTTTCAAAACATCTTGCATCCAAGCAATCGTTATAGATAAATCCATATTACCACCTGCATCATGTTGTATTGGAAAGTACCATTGTTGACCAAGTGCAGCCACTGCAAAACCTACAATTCCTCCATCAAAAGTTGCCCAACCTGCACCCTTTGTTTTAATGTTTGGATCTTTTGTTTCTAAATCAATTGCTATTTCCTTTGCGTGTCTTAAATCAGGATACTCAGCTGGAGCTATCCAATCACTATCATTGTAAATAAAATTAAGCTGATGAGTCATTTTAAGTTCTATTATGAATTAAATTTGTTACATTAATATTAAAAGCAAAAGTGATTCTTTCATAGTCTTTTTCTTGTTTGTCTACACCATGAAATGTGTCAGCAAAAAATAAAATCATATCTCCTCTTTCACCTTTATGTTTAAAATTTAATTTGGGAAAAATTGTATAATCTTCATTAGTCAAATAAACCACCCCTGATATTTTCCCCGAATGATTATGGATAGGATTGTAATTTCCCTTATAAGAATAATTAATCCAAACATCATACGCATCAAAATGACCATTCCATTCTTTTAAAAAATAATTCCTGTGTGTGCCACCAAATAATTTTGCACAATTTCTTAATGTAAAAGGAAGCCAATAAGAAGATTCAACTAAATTTTTAGGGACACTTGTTTGAAAATTATTAGTTTCAGCTCCTGCATTTTCATGTTTTTTTAAATAACCAAGTGGTGAATTTTTTATCTTATCACACTCTATTTTCCAAATTTCAATTTCTTTTATAATCTCTTCAGGTAATTTTACTACAAAAGGTAACATTATTTTTTATCTAAATTTATCACTTGTCTTACTATAAATGTTGTTGGATTTAAGTCGTAATTTTTTGCGCACGAAGTCAGGATCATAACAATACCAACCATAATAATTATACGTATCATAAATCTTCATTGTTCCAAAAATGTAAAAGCAAACAAACTACACCAAATATTATCATTATCAAGGCAATAGAAAACAACCATTCCATTACGAATAATCTCTTTCCAATATCATTTCAAGATAATGAATAGCTTTTTGAATATCTTTTTCCTTTCCTTTTGATTTGTGCCTGCAAATGTATTTAATTGCATTGCCTTCAGCAAATTCTAAATTGTTTTCGTTAATAAAGTGTGCAGGCTGAATCTTCATTTTAGAATAGTGATTCCCGCCTACCTGCTTTTCTAAAGAGTCGTATGTTGTTCCTTTAAATAAATCTTTATGGGTCACAGTTTAAATCCTTTTAATATTGCAAGTTTCTCTTCTGCGGTAGCTATCTTTTCTATTTGTTTATCTACTTCATCTAAGTGCTGCGGGTGTTCGCCTATTCCTACAGATTGTTCTAAATAAATTTTTATTGTTGCTTCTGCTTCCGATATTTGTGCAATGTACCTGTCTTCAAGTGCATCAAGTATTATTTTTCTAAACATAATTTGCCTCATAAAGTTTAAAATATTTTCCTAATGGAAAGTTATATTGATGGTTTGTTCCCAACAAGTGTAATGTTTGTTTAGATCTTGTTACACCTGTGTACCAAACTCTCAATTCTTTTATCTTGTCAGAAAACTTTTTCTTTTCAAAATGAGATGGAAAATTACATTTACTAGCTAAAACAACATTATCTGCCTCTCCACCTTTTACTTGATGAATAGTATCAATTATTATTTTTGGAGGTTGTGATAAATCTACTCCCTCCTCCATGAGTTTTTTAAAATATTTTTTATCTCTGTCTTTAAATTTTCTTTTAAACACTTGATTCCATGGTCCTTTTTCATCTCTCATACCACATCTGAGATGTAATTCATCAAAATTAAACACTTGATTCGGGTGAGCAAAAGACCATTTTTTACTGTCAGATGACCGGTATCCGTGGTCTATGTTTAACAAATATTCATACATAGTAGTGGCTTCTTCTCTTGTAATACTGCCTCCCTCACATATTTTTCCCCAATGCTGTATCGCAGCATACTGATTCGGATCAAATGATTTGTTATTTTTTTGATCCTGATAATATAATCCTAGATTACGAGCCTCCTGTTGCAGTTCTTTCTTAACATCATTAATCCTAGCTAAAACCATCCAATCACCATTCATATCCCAAGGCACTTTTTTTAGACCATTCCATCGATAAATAGCACCTTCTTTTCCATTGGAGTAAAATTCTTTTTCTACTCGGGCATCTCCCATTGTATTTAAAATACAATTAGAAAAAAAATGTATATTTTTATTTAACCTTACACTTTTATTTAGAACCAATGATCTTCCAGGAAAGTTTTGAAATAATTCTACTTCAGCTCCGTTCCATTCATATATTGCCTGGTCGTCATCTCCAGCAATGTAAACTCTTTCTACTGCTTTTGCTAATTTTACTACAAGATCCCACTGTAAAGGAGTTAGATCTTGAGCTTCATCTACCATTAAAACTTTAAAAGGTATTGATACTCCCTCATCAATAAATTTTTGCACCATATCTGTAAAATCTAATCTGTCCGGTGTCCGTTTTCCGTTTTCTAATTCCATAGTTTTAAATTCTTCATAACCTGCAATAATTGATTTGAACTGTTGTAACCTTACAGCTTTTCTAGATTGTTGTTTGTATAGCCAAACAGGATCTACTTTCATGTTTCTAGCACGATCGTAAATTTGAAGAGACCAATTGTTGTATACTTTAGCATCATCATAATTATCTTTGTAATTTACTTTTACAGTTCCATACTGTGTATGAAACATTAACAGGTCAGCTTTCGGATCTAGAACGGGAATCTCAGCAAACTGTTGTCGGGCCAAAGAATGTAACGTTCTAAAATATTTGAAATCATCTTCATCATACTCTTTAAATTTTTTTCTAACTCTTGATATACATTCATTTACAGCTTTGTTTGTAAAAGAGATATAACAAATCTCATCAGGAGAGTGCCCCTGTCTAAGATATCTTTGAACTCTCTTAAGCAAGTTTTCTGTTTTACCTGTACCTGGGGGACCAAATATTTTAATTGTCTTCCCACGCAGCTTTTGCTTTAGTAAATTTGACATCTTTGTTTTTGTGTTCCATTTGTTTTGGTAAAGTTACCACCCAGTGTCTGCTACTAATATTTTGAAACTTCTTCTTAGGTTGTGCACCTCCTTGTTCCAAAAATCTTGTGCATTCTTTTTCATTCCAGTTGTAACTCATTTTTTTCATAAAAGATCTAAATGTTTCTAATTTAAATCTCATCTCGTTTTCATCTCTCCAAATATTACCTGAATCTATTTGATCAAACTCAGTTGTGTCTTCAACATCTTCTAAGAATCTTGTCATTCTTGAGTTAAATACGTCATCTCCCTCCTCTTTTGCATCAAATCCCTCCATGTCTTGTTTATTAGACATTAATTCCTCTAACCAATCTCTGTAAGGGTCAGGATCTCTTTTTGTTGGTTTAAGAGGTCTCCAAACTATATCATAATTAAGAAGTTGTTCCCCCAATAGCTGTTGTTGATATAATTGTTTAGTTGAAAGTCTTATTGATTTTCCTTGAATAGGTAAAATCCAATAGGGCTCTGGATATGAATTTACTTTTAGAAGTTTACCTACTTCAGGTAAAGCTTCATTAGCTCCAATCCCAAGTTTACGCTTAACGCATTCAGATGATACACAGTGCATTCTAGCGATTGACGTTTTACATTTGTACGCATATTCTTTATTTTCTACACCTTTAAAAATATTTTGCAATTCTTTAGGATGTAAATTTTCTGAACAAACTTTACCCATCATATTTCTAGTCCAGTCTTCATACATAACTGGATCGGGATTAATTTTTTTACCAAGGACAGCAACATTAAACATAGCATCGTTACGTCCCTCACCTTTTTGAACTTTGTTTTTCATAAAGTTTACTACACAAGGTGGATAGTCTTTAGTTTCATCATCTTTAAATATTTTTAACTTTTTAAAAGTTTCAGGTGTAAGTCTAAACTTGCTTACAAATTTAAATAAATTTTCTAATTTTATTGAGTTGCCATCATCATCCATTGCAACTCTTGTAGGTGTTTTTGCTTTTTGGTAAGGTAAGTTTACAAAATTACCTTTTCTTTTTTCGTCCCATTTTTCAGGAGTTAAATCTACTTCATCTTGTGCTGGAAAAATATCTGTTGTGGTATCATTGATACCTAAGTCAGAGGCAATCTCTATTAATTTTTTTCTCATTGAAGATGCTGCAACAACACCCTCAATAAATAAAATTAAATGGAGTCCGTTGGATTTTGATCTGAATGGTACGAGTGGGTATTTCCTTTTCCGAATTGTCGATATAACTTCCTTATGCTGTATATTATAACGATCAACATCGATGACCCCCCAACTGCATGTATTATCATCTCTAATGGGAACTGACCCATAATAAGCTTCTCCTTTTAAATGTTTAATCCAATGATCTTTAGTCATTGGTTTAGGTTCAACCCAATGTTTAAATTCTGCTTTCCCTTTAGAATTTTTACTTCCAGTAGGAGCGGAACATCCAAAATATGTAGATGAGCCCTGGAAGAGTTCTATAAACTCCTCCAGGGTGTTGTCAAGTAGATCCATACTAGAATGGAGTTTTTTCTGTTTGGTCTTCTTTTTTGTGGTTAGCTCTGATAGCACCTTTTTTACAAGACTCATAAAAGTCAAAGGCAGCTTTTATTGTTTCTTCGCTCTCCACTACACCTAGATGCTCGATTTCCCAACCATACCAAGAACCTAAATTGTTTTTTTCTAAAACAGTTTTAAGTAAATATTGTTGAGTAAATGGTGCAGGTCTAAAAAAGCCTTTACCATCTTTTTTCTTGGCTCTAAGCGACATCATCATAGAATTCCACTTTTTAGATTTTTTTCTTTGAGTAGACTTCATAGTGATCATAGCTGTAGATGATTTTTCTGGCTCAACTACTAAAACGTAGTGTGATGCAGTTTCTTCTACATAGTTACCATTTTCAAGACGATCTTTACCATCATCGCCTCTAGTTGTTTTACTCATGATTTCACTATCACTTGAGTAAACATTTACTGGAGCAACAGCACCTTTTTCTCTGTCTTTCCATTCGATGTACTCTAATTTATAAAAGCAAGGAATAACTCTTATACCCTCAGCTCCATTATAAAGTTCATCGGTCACAGTGTTGTAGATCATTCCTGGTCTTGCTTCAGCTATAAACTGGCTATCTCCTTGTGTGACTTGCGGAGATAACTGTCCAAGAACTTTAAGAAATGGTAATGCTAGACTTTTTGAATCTACATTATCAAATCCTTCATCAGCGAATTGCTCAATATTAATATTAGCAACTGCACCGGCTTCTTTTTTAATCGCTACTTCGTTCGATTGTCCGTCTTTTAGTTTCATATGTTACCTATTATTTATTTGTTATTTTTGTTTTATTTGCGATGTACACACCGAACAAATCAAAAGGTAGTTCTTTACCACCTTCAACTTGTTCTTTAACAAAAGCCTTTAAAGTCATTGGCTCAACTTTTTCTTTTTTATTATAGTTGAATCCATGTTGCTCACAGACTTTTATTAATTCAGAGACTTGGTTGTCTTGTCCTCGGTTAAAAGAGGCAGTGACTGTATTTTTAATTAAGTCCTCAAACCCTTTTGTTCTTAACCAACCAAAGGCTTCATCAACTCGTGACTCAGGAATTTTTGCTGCATAAAAAGGTTTTACTTCAACAGTAGAACCATCTTTTAATTTCAACAAAGATACACCAGCTTCCTGCATCATCTCTGGAATTACTCTTTCTTCAAAATCTCTTGCTTTATTTTTAAGAAGAGATAGTTTTTCTTCAGCGTCCTTTATTTGAACGTGTATTTCTTTAAGGTGATTACATTTATCAGAGATAGATTTTACACTATCTTGATTAATGTCTATCGATGACATTTTTTCAATATCCATATTTCCTCCTGAAGCCCTAATAAATTATTTACTTGATCTTGTAAACAAAAAAAATATAAAGATCTTGGAATGTGGAAATATCCTTACAAGACAAAACCTTATGAGCATCAAAGAAATGCTCTTAACGAATCAGCTGAAAAAGTTCAATGGGCTTATTTCATGGAAATGGGTACAGGTAAAACTAAGGTAACCATAGATAATATGGCCTATTTATTTTTTCAAAGAAAAATAGATACAGCTTTAATTATTGCACCTAAATCAGTATATACAGTTTGGCAATCTGAAATTGAAACACATTTACCTGATCAACTCAAGTATAAAATATATAAGTGGAATATTGATAAGCCTAAGGATTATCACGATTTAAATAATTTTAAAGATTTAAAAATATTTTTAATGAATGTAGAAGCTTTATCTACCAAAAGAGGTGTTGAGGGTGCAATTGATTATTTAACTAAAAATAAATTAAATTTTGTAGTCCTGGATGAATCAACCACAATAAAAAACCGATCAGCAAAACGAACAAAAAACATTTTAGGACTAAGAAAACTATCCCATATAAGGCGTATACTAACAGGATCCCCAATAACAAAATCTCCATTAGACCTATTTACACAATGTCAATTCTTAAGTCCAGAATTATTAGGTTTTTCAAGTTATTTAGCATTTAGAAATAGATATGCTGAAATGACAGATATACCTGTGGGGTCAGGTAGATTTATAAGTGTTCCAAAATACTATAAACGCCTGGAGGAGCTTGAAACAAGATTAAGACAATTTTCAACTAGAATAAGAAAAGATCAATGTTTAGATTTAAAACCTAAAGTACGTCAAAAAAGATATATTGATTTAGAAGGTGATAACAAAAAACTTTACGAAAAATTACGAACAAGTGCTTTAGCCATAGTTGAAGATAGCACTATAAGTTTTTCTAACAAATTAACTGAAATAGTTAAATTACATCAAGTATGTAATGGTTTTACCAAGAATGATGATGGTGAAATAATGAATTTACATAAATCAAAACTCAATGCTTTAGAGGAAATATTGGATGAAACAGATGGTAAAGTTATTATATGGGCTAACTATATTTACAATATAAAACAGATTATAATGTTTCTAAAGAAGAAATATGGAGATGAATCTGTAGTAAGTATTTTTGGAGAGGTAAATGTCGAAGATAGAAAAAAAGCTGTTGAGCGCATTCAAAACGATCCAAAGTGTAAGTTCATGGTCGGTAACCCTACCACTGGGGGTTTTGGTCTTACTCTTACTGCTTGTAATACTGTAATTTATTATTCAAATAATTATAATCTTGAAGTCAGGATGCAATCTGAAGACAGAGCTCACAGAATGGGCCAAAAAGGGACTGTTGTTTATATTGATATTGTTGCTAGAAATACTCTTGATGAGGCCATAATGAAATCACTAGTTAATAAAGGTCAAATAGCTGCTAAAACATTAGGTGAAGAAGACTTAAGATCCTGGTTGTTGTAATTTATTGTAATCTTCAACTCTTTGTAGAAATTTTTCTGAATAATCTTTCAAATCAGCCTCTGAGAGCTTAAATTCTTGATATTGTAGGTCTCGGGTACAAATTGCTATTACCCCCTGCTCTATGGGGCCGTAATTGGCTGTATGGGCTAAATAATAGGCACCCAACTGTAGTTTATAGTCTTCAACCCATTCTTCTTTTTTTGGCTTATTTGCTTGTTTCCAGTCAACAATACTAGGTTTTCCGTAGGCTACACACGAAAGATCTGCTGTACCTGCAAATTTGTTTTGATATTCAAGGCTTATTTCATTACCCCAAACCTCATCTATCTTAATATTGTCTAAAATGGTTTTTGCCATCATTCTAGGTTTTTTACCCTCTTCCATGTCATTATAATATCCTTGCCCTGTAAGAGTATATTCTAATACTTGATGCATTTCAGTCCCAATAGAAGATGCTTGTTGCATAATACGATCAGCCTCAGCATCCCCGATTCGTCTACGCCAATTATCTAAAAAACGTTTATCTTTTGTAGCTGATAAAATAGTGGTTACACTTGGGACTTTTATATTATCAACTAGATATTTACGCCCGGTTGTATCTGAAAATCTATTGTAATGTTTGTAAGGGTATTTCTTTACTAACTTCATTTGTAGTTAATACTACATATGATTTGAAAGTACAGCTAAAAGAATTGCACCTAATCCACCTACTATAAATTTTTCCATTCTTGCAATCCTTGATTCCATTCGATCTATTCTATCAAATGTTTGTTTTTGCATGTATCTACAAATTCTTTCATGATGTTCTATTTTTTGTAATGCTGATTTT
>Ga0209645_1001488_pt1 | contig 11702 bp, 17 predicted proteins | sample ETNvirenome_6_30_FD_184070 | JGI IMG/M metagenome (GOLD analysis project Ga0209645, IMG submission 184070) | Marine viral communities from the Pacific Ocean - ETNP_6_30 (SPAdes) (version 2) | ecosystem: Environmental > Aquatic > Marine > Oceanic | place: Pacific Ocean | collected 2013-06-19
ATGAGGAAGAGGAAGAGTAATGCAGAACTAGCATGGAAGACTTTGTGGAAGGAAATGAATGCCATGTGCCATACGAGGAAGTCCAGAAAGCATGGTTAAGATTTTGGAACAAGAACGAACTTGCAATCAATTCATATGGCAAGGTCTACCGCACAAAAACGCCCAGGCGAATGCCTGACAGAATAGACGACTTTAGAAATTATGCCAAACGAAGTAAGACAATGTACACATGAGTTTAAGAACTTGATCCATCGTTGGTCAGAGGAATCTGACATGGAGGATGACACTATTGTTGAATGCATGGTTTGTGCAGCAAGGGAGTATTACAAGGAAGATGTAATCGATTTTCAATGCGATATGGACTTAGAGGAGGAAGAAGAATGAATTTATATGCACCCACGGGAGAGAAGATTGAGAATTGGCCATTATGGGTCAGGAGATTAACAGATGAGAATATGGTCTTAAAGCGTAGAGTAATCGAGCTTGAGAAGCAGTTAATGGAGGAGCAAGCAAGACAAGCATGAAGTGGATAGATGGAGATGATGATTGGACTATTGAACAGCAGAAGTTGTGGGCAAGGAAAGCACCCTTTGGGTGGCAGAGATGTTGGAAGTGCGGGTCACAATGGAAACAGTTTTTTGAACCAACCTGTACATGTTGATGAATGAAAGTACCCAAGGGTTTCAATCCGATCTTTTGGAAAAAATACGGGCGAGCGATATCGACATCAGTTGCAGAATTACCGAGGTGCGACTTGAAAAAGCTAGGGCCGCCACCCTTACAATTAAGCCCAGAGACGTTGGAACGGATACGGAAGGCTGGCAAATTGGTGAAAAGGAAATCCCGTGTAACTCGCTCGAAGAAGCAATCATCGTAGGGATAGAGATTCTTAATCGTGGGTAAAGTCACCTATGCAGATGAGATAAACGCACGCTTTGGTCTGCCCTGGACTGAGGATTTAAAGTATGAAAAAGGTGAGTTAAAGTGTGCATTATCGGAAGAGGAGATAGATAGACTAACTGTACAAGATCCTGTACGTGCAGAAACACTTACTCGATTACTACTCGATCAACCAAACAGCGAAAAAGAAGATCCAATTGAGTGGGGATGGACATTACCTGGTTGGCGCAGAGTCATGGAGAATTGGGACTCCACAAAAATACATATTATTTTGGGCGGTAATCGGAGTTCAAAAACAACTTTCGCGTCTCGTATGCTTGTGCATTTAGCACAGGCAATACCAGAAGCAGAGATTCGATCCATGCATGTGAGTGAGGAGAGAAGTATCTCAGATTCCCAGCGTTACATATGGGAAAATCTTCCGGCACGGTACAAGAGAAGTAAGAAGAAGGGTGCTAATCATAGCTTACAATATACGCAGAAAAATGGATTCAATGCTGGTAAAGCAATCTTACCACCCACAGACCCTGATGCAGAGCGTGGTAGTACAATATACTTTAATAATTATCGGCAGTATATGGCAGATCCACAAATCTTTGAGGGATGGTCTGCACATTGTATTCACATGGACGAGGAAGCTCCACAAAATGTATTTGAAACATTGGTAGGTGGTAGAACAGTTGATTACCACGGACGGGTCATGCTGACCTTTACGACATTGCAGGGATGGACACCTCTGATTAATAGTTTACTCAAGGGTGCGGAGACTGTGGAGTCTAAATATAGTGAGTTATTGGGTAGGGAGTTACCCGTTGAGCAGGTATCCATGAATTGGCCAGATTGTAGAATTTATTATTTTTGGTCAGAAATGAGTCCCTTTGTGGATTACAAAGAACTTGTACGGACATATAGCAAGCAACCACAGGAAGTAAAACTTGCTCGATTATATGGCATACCTAGCAAGAGTTTTGAAGGAAAGTTCCCAAAATTTCAGCGTGAAACAAATGTTATTGAGCATAGTAAGATACCATTCATTGCTGACCCAACTGTTCAATGTACCCGTTATTTTATATGCGACCCTGGTGGCAGTAAACCTTGGGTTGGATTATGGGCAGCAGTTACGGATGATGGTAAGATTTATGTCTATCGTGAGTTCCCAGACAGCACAATGGGTGCATGGGCAATACCCCATGTGAATGGTGCTGGTAAAGCAGTTGGTAAAGCTGGCCCTGGACAAAGACCACTAGGTTGGGGATATACAGATTATAAAGAATACTTTGAGGCACAGGAAGTGGGTGAGGATATATTTGAGAGAATAGTTGACCCAAGAATGGGTGCAGCCACAGTCCGCACAAAAGAGGGTGAGAGTAATATAATTAATACGATGAGTAACATGGGATTTGTATTCCGTGCCGCACCAGGTGTGTCTATTGACTCAGGTATTGCCAAGATCAATGATGCGTTAAGTTGGGATGATACAGAACCTATGACTGAGGAAAACTGTCCACAACTTTACTTTTCTGACCAATGCGAGAATACAATATCATCCATGCTTGAATACGCTGGTGAGAGTAAGAGTGATTACTTCTCCGATCAGATTGACTGCCTACGATATTTATTTGTGAGTGGTGCGGAACATATCACACATGGTGACATCCAGGTCACAGGTGGTGGAGGATATTAGGTTTATGAGAATTAGACTAACAGAAAAATTTACTTTTGAAGCGGCACATAGAATCCGCAATAAACGAAAGGAATACGGAGAAATTCACGGACATACACATAAAGTATATGTGACTGTAAGTGGAGAACCTGACCCCGAAGTTGGGTGGTTAATCGATCAGCAAGAGTTTCGTGGCATCGCAAGCAGAGTAGTAAAAAGATTAGATCATAGGTATCTAAATGAAATCTTGGATCAGACTACCGCAGAAAGTATAGCTCTGTATCTATTTAAAGAGATAGAGAAAAACCTATCATTTAATCATCTTACTTTGGATTCTGTGAAAGTTTGCAAAACAACAACGCAAGCGGAGGTAATTAATGATTAAGTGTAAGTTAGTATATCTTGCAGGGCCAATATATGAGCAAGATGACACATGTATTCGATGGAGGAAAGCAACTCACAAATTATTAATGAAGAAAAAGATTATGTGCTTGAAACCTACGGACGCAGATTACAGAGGGATGGAGAGAAAACCTGACATACCTCAGCGTATAGTAAAGCGAGACAAGACTGACATTATGAATTGTGATACTATTTTAGCTAAATGCGATCACCCTAGTTATGGTACTGCGATGGAAATCATGTTTGCTTGGTCACTCCAAAAGCAAATCATTGTGGTAACTAATAGTCACAGTCCTTGGATTAGATACCATGCAGACTATGTGTTTCCAACACTTGATGAGGCACTTAACGCAATGGAATACCCTGAGTTTAATACTGTTGTGTCAAAATGATTGTAATGCCATCTAATAATGCTAAAGGCATAGTTCATTATTGGGCTGGATTAGGATATCCTGTGGGTTGGTTATTTACCCCTGAGTCAGCAGTCAGAGAACCTGTACCTTGGATTCCATACGGAATAGACAATGGCAGATTTAGCGTTTGGTCATCAGGTAAAGAGTGGAATGAGTATGACTTTACCAAGATGTTGGATTACTACCAAGAAACAATATTAAAACCACGCTGGGTAGTAGTTCCTGATTGTGTCGGAGATCGTGATCAAACACTTCGTGAGTGGGAAAAGTGGCATCCTGTATTAGAGCAGTCTTATGATCTTACATGGGCATTCTGCGTACAAGATGGAATGACTCCACAAGATGTACCGCAAGAAGCATCTGTTGTGTTTGTAGGTGGTACAAAAGAATGGAAGTTAAGGAATTTAACTATGTGGACAGAGTCTTTTGATCGAGTTCATGTAGGAGCAATAAATTCATTTAAGGTTTTAATGCGATGCCAAGAACTAGGGGTTGAATCGACTGATGGTACTGGATGGTTTCGTGGCCCAAAAATGACCGAGGCATTAGAAAGATACTTCAAGGTACAGTCAGGAGAAATAAAAATGCCCGTGCAAGAGGAACTTCTATTAGGTTGACTACATTAGGTGCATAATGTAGTTTTATGCTACACATGCTCTCTGCCAGCGATCCAGAATTATTATACGTATCTAAAGAGCCTGATATTGCTTACCTTGCAGAAGCCTACAAGCGCACGCAAAGTGATTTAGGTGAATGGTTGGATCGTAGGCAAAGGGATTACGATACCCGTCATTGTTTATGGGCAGGTAAATCGGATGACTTTAAGAAGCACGCTTCAAATAGTCAGACGGGTGAAGTGTTTCCTTGGGATAAGGCCTCAGATCAGGAAGTAAGATTAGTGGACGATGCGATATCTTGCAGAGTGGCAATGTCCATGAATGCAATAAGACGTGCGCACATTGTTGCCACACCTGTAGAATCCAATGATGTTGAGCGTGCCAATGTGGTAAGTATGTTCCTGCGCTGGTTAATCAATACGAAGATGGATGAGTTCTATCCTGAGATTGAGTTGGGACTAAATCATTTATTTGAGAAGGGCATGATGGTTCATTACTGCTGGTACGAGAACCAGGAGTTGAAGCAACAACAGACCATAAAGTTAGACCAAGTTGCCCAGGTATTGCCACAAGTTGCTGGAGCGATACAGGATGGCAGTATGGATGAGGAACTCACAGAAGTTCTTAAATCTCAGTTTGATATTGGAAAGTCCAAAGCTCGTGCAATGTTGCGTGAGTTACGCAGGGATGGAGAAACCACAATACCTGTTACCCGTCAAGTGGTTAGCAGACCAAAGATTCGTGCGCTTGCACCTGACGAGGATGTATTTTGGCCATCCTATGCAATGAATCCACAGGAAGCACCCTATGTATTTCATGCAGTCAGTATGACCCCAGAACAATTAAGGGCTAAAATTAGTACCGAAAAATGGTCAGAAGAGTTTGTGGATGCAGCTATTGAACTTGCCGGAAAGGGTGAGGACAATGACGAGAATTTATATCAGCTAAGAGAGAGTGATGAGTTTACCAGAGATAATGAAAATAGTCTCATTAGAATAGTGTACTGTTATCAAAGACTCTTGGACGAAGACAATATCCCTGGTATTTACTGCACGATTTTACACCCTCAGATTTCGGATCTGTATGCCAAACATCAATTGCTTGATTACGCACATGGGCAGTATCCATTTGTGGTCACTCAGATAGAGAGAACATCTAAGAAATTATACTCTGCACGTTCAGTACCTGAGAGGTTGGAAAGTTTACAACAGGTATTAAAAGCAGAAGTTGATGCTGGCATTGACTCGCAGTCATTAACAACTTTACCGCCTTTGGAACACCCAATGGGACGCGCCCCATCGAAGTGGGGGCCAGGTGTCCGCGTTCCATACCGCACGCCAGGAGAGTATAGATTTGCAGACACACCTCGTGGAAGTTCAGCTAATATTGAGATTAGAAGATATATAGAAGAACAGGCAAACAGACTGCTTGGACGCAATGCACCAGGTGTAGATCCAATCGAGGCACAGATGAAACAACAAGAGATTGTGGATAAAGTATTCCACCATCTCAAGTATGTACTCGATCAAGTATATTCCCTTTATCAGCAGTATGGCCCAGATGCAGAATACTTCCGTGTTACAGGTATGCAAGACATGCAGAAGTATGCAAAAGGTAATCCAAACGAAAGGTTTGATTTTTACATGCAGTTTGATGTGGCAACTCAAGATCCAGAGCAAATGCTTGAGCGTGTAAAAGCAATTGCACAACTTGGCGCACAACTAGACAGAAATGGTACGCTGGATACTGAAAGACTTTTACAGATTGCAGTCGGACAGATTCTACCAGGTGCTGCTGAAAGTATTATGTTACCCAAGGAAACTGCATCTCAGAAAGCAATGGATGAAGAGAGGCAAACCATTGCAGAGATATATGCAGGTGTGCCACCCAATGTTAAACCTAATGATGCACATGAGATGAAATTGCAGATATTCCAGCAATGGCTTGCACAACCTGATGTGGCACAAAAGGTACAACAAGATCCTGCCTTACAGGAGCGTATTCAGAATTACTTACAACAAAGACAAATGCAGGTTCAGCAAAAACAAAACGCTGAGATTGGAAGGCTAGGGGCAGCACCCACACAATTTGGACAAACAGGAGCAGCAGCTTAAAGGAGGAAAATATTATGCCAATGGTAGGAGGAAAGAAATTCGGATACGGAAAAAAAGGTATGGCAAAAGCTAAATCATATGCCAAGAAGACCGGGAAGAAGATGGTCAAGCGTAAGAAAAAGTGAGTATTACCTATCGTGGCGAACGTTTTTCTGGTTACAATAAACCGAAAAGGACGAGCGGTAAGTCCAAGAAGTTTGCAGTACTTGCTAAAGAGGGTGATAAAGTTCGTCTTGTTAGGTTTGGTGATCCGCAAATGCGAATTAGAAAATCAGAACCCGCCAGGCGTAAATCCTTCAGAGCGAGACATAAATGCGATGAGAAAAAGTCTAAACTAACTGCTGGCTATTGGTCTTGTAAAAAATGGTAGCTAAGAAAAAAGCTAAGTCCCGTGTCAATGAGGCGGGCAACTACACTAAGCCTACCATGCGTAAACGCTTGTTTGCAAAAATTAAGGCAGGATCAAAGGGCGGTAAAAGTGGACAATGGAGTGCGCGTAAAGCCCAAATGCTTGCGAAACAATATAAAGCAGCAGGTGGAGGATATAGATAATGGCATTAGCCAAGTCTCAGAAATCGCTCAAGCGATGGGGTAAGCAGAAGTGGCGCACAGCATCTGGTAAGAAGTCATCTGAGACAGGTGAGGTCTATGCACCATCCAAGACAATTAAGAAGTTAAAAAGCACCAAAGCAGGCAGAGCAAAACTTGCCGCAGCAAACAAAAAGAAACGAGCAGCCACCAGCAAAGGTAAACAATATGCCAAGCATGGATTGCACAAAGGTAAAAAACGATGAGTCCCCGCAAAAGAAAAACATACCACGATATAGACCCGGATGAAGCAATCCAGGCATTAGCCACTTTAAAGAACGATCCACACTTTAAGAAGTACATTGAGATGCGTGAAGCAATGCGTGAGGAAGTAATACGCCAGCTTCAAACAAAAGCAATCATCGACTGCACAAATCGACATTACATGATGACAGGTAAGTTGGAAGCGATTGATGAAGAGCTAGACACTTTCTATAAATTATAATTTCTTTGCTCGTAGATAATAGCCTCTATGGTCTTATGGGGTAGGCCATAGGGGCTTTTTTGTTGCCTTTTGTGGTACAATCAACTACATTTTGCTACACTAGGCTATTCATGCCTTGAATAATTATGGAAGAAGCAATTCAAGAGGTTAACTCAGAGTCCTCCGAAAACTCTGTGGATGTTACAAACGAAGGTAATCTTTCCATAGCTGATCTTGCAACTAACTTGATGCAGAGACGCGAGGGAGAGGATACACAATCAACCGATGTTGAAGCAGAACCCGTTGAAGAAGCTACGGAAGAAGTTGAAGCAGAGGATCAGTCTACTGAAGAACCGGATGAATCAGAGGAGGAATCAACTGAGCCGCCCGTAGAACCTTCAGATGTTCTTTCAAAGTTTAATATAGACCTGGACTCATTATCCGAAGAGGAATCCAAGGACTTAGCAAAGCAACTAAATGCTTCTGCGATCAAACGATTTGGTCGTTTAACTGCACAGAAGAAAGCACTACTTGCTGAGAACGAGGAGTTACAAGCGCAAGTGGAACAAACTCCACCGCCTGCTGAACTTCCGTCATTCCTCAAAGATAATGCCTTGCATAATGTCAATGACATCCAAACACTAAGTAAAGAAGTCGATAACCTTAATACACTCATTGAATGGGCAGACGAGGGGATGGAAAACGAAGTCGAGTACGATGACAATGGCAATGAATATGTACTGAAGCAAGAAGGCAAGACTTACACCAAGGCAGACTTAAGACGCATTAAAGCGAATGCTAAAAAAGTACTTCGTAAAGATGCACCAGCTAGAGAAGCCTGGATTAAGGAACGCCAAGCATCAGATGATCAAGCAATCAAAACATTCGACTTCTTAAGTGATGGTGAAAGTGATGATTATAAAATGTTCATGCAGGTAAAACAAAGTCCGCTTTACAAACCATTGGTCGATCATTTACCAAACAGCAACTTCGCACTTGCTCTCATGGTTGAAGGATTGAAATCAGTAAAGCAACGACAAGAGTCCAAGTCTAAGCCCAAGCAACTCAAGAAACCATCAGCACCTGTGGCAAGCACCGAGGCAGCAGTAAGTAAACCGAGGAGTGAGGGAAGTAAACAGAAAAAGGCTCTGCAAGCGGCTAAGGCCAAATATGATAAATCTGGATCAATAGCAGACTTTCAAAATTACATTCAATTAAAACGAGGTCTAACAATCTCAAAATAACATTTAACACAAGGAGGATAACAAGATGGCATTAAGTACATCATACAATACATCTGGAAACCGCGAGGATTTAACTGATATTATTTCAACGCTTGAACCAGAATCTACACCATTTGTCTCAATGGCAAAAAAAGCTCAAGCGACAGGTACTTTCTTTGAATACCAGGTCGATAAATTAGACAATCCTGAGTTTTCAGGAGTCAATGAAGGCGAGGACGTAACTGCATTTAAGAACCAAGTTGCTGATCGTGCAAAACTTGGAAATTACGTTCAAGTCTTCCGCGATACATTCCAAGTTTCAAACATCCAGGAGCTTGTAAATACTGCCGGAGTTGCATCAGAATTTGCTAATGCTGAAGCTAAAGCAGTTCGTAACGTTAAGCGTTCAATTGAATCTGCATTCTGTTCTTCACAGGATCGTCAAGCAGACGCTGGAGCAGGCGCACCATACAAAACTCGTGGTATGTTTAAATGGTTAGGAGTTGGTGGTCAACCATCCGACATCCCTGCTGACTTCCAAAATGTTGCTAATGACACAACAGGCACACAAACCGAAACAACTTTTAATAGCGTTCTTCAAGAACTCTATGAAGCTAACGGTATGCCTGGTGGACAGTTGACACTTCTTGCTGGCCCATCTCTTAAAAAAGAGATCAGTCAGTTCAGTCGTCAGCTTGCAGCTACTAACGGAACTTATGTAGTTAACCAAGATGCTGAGTCTCGCAAGATCACATTGACTGTGAATTTGTATGAGGGAGACTTCGGAAATGTGGCAATAGTGCCATCTTTGTTTTTAAACAGAACAAGTGGTTCATCCACAGTTGATGGTGACGCTGGTCTTCTTATTGATCCAGAGTATGTTGCAATGCATTCATTAAAAGCTGAGTCAGTTACTGAACTTGAGAACCAAGGCGGAGGTCGCAGAGGTTTCGTCGACGTAATTGCAGGACTTGCTTGCTATGCGCCAAAAGCACATGCCTACTTCAACTAATTAATTGCACAATAATATTAACATAAGGAGATTTAAGACATGGCAGAATTATCCAACAATGAAGCAGGTCGCGGGTTTACTCACATTTACACCGCAACCTATGAAGATTTGCAAACTATCGGAAACGGTGGTCAGGCAACAATCGCAACCATCCCTGCGGGTGGTGCAGTAGAGTGTGTAGGCGTATATGAAGCTGAAGCATTTGCTGGCACAACTTCCCTAGTCATTGATGTGGGAACTAGCTCAGGTGACCCTGATGAGTTCATCGATGCTCTTGATGTAGACGCAATGTCTGCACCTGTGTACAACACAGGAGACGCATTCACAGATGGTCAGTCACAACCTGTAGGTGGCACAAGTTCTGATACTTCCGTATTATTGGAAGTGACAGACGCAGCTATCGCATCAGCAACTGCTGGTAAGATTGTTATCGGATTACGCATCATCGACCTCGGTCAATTTGCTTAATTAACTTTGAGGATTGGGAGTAGTCTGCAAATGCGGGCTACTCCCTTCTTCACAACTTAAATACTATGGCAGACATTTTTTTACCTAAGTGGAAACACGGAAACGGATCTCAGTTTATGAAGAACTTAGATCGTCATTTGCGTTACGAAGTAGACCTTGAAAAGTACGAGGCTAAAAAGCGTGAAATAGAATGTGGTAAAGAAAACCAACACGGTGGTCAAATCGAGGGACTTGGTCAGCTAAAAGGAACAGTACCAGCGCGTGAATACTTTCGCTGGCATCAATACAAGCAGGGATGTTGGGGTGATAAGAGCTTCGTAAATGAGTTCTTTCGTGATAACCCATCATTCAAAGCTAAATCATTTTCAAAAAAGACCTTCGTCCAGGGAGGTTTTAATAAACCTAGTTTCGCATGAGACAAGTAGCAGTAAGTACCATGCTGACCAATCTAGTGAGTATGGTTGGCGTGGATTCTTTTCTTACTGCTGAGTCAACTGCGGCAGTACGTAGTTTTAATCGCTTCGGAAAACTTGCATGGGATCGCACATCTTGGCCATTCAACTCTCGCCTTAACCAAGTAATACCAGATGTGCGTGTACGAAGCGTACAGGTTGGTAGTGGTGGTAGTGGATACACATCTGCACCAACCGTGTCCTTTAGTGGTGGAGGTGGATCTAGTGCAGCAGCAACTGCAACTATCAACAACGATGGGCAGGTAAATGGAGTTGCAATTACAAACAATGGCACAGGATTCACAGGCACACCCACAATTAGCTTTAGTGGTGGAAGTGGTAGTGGAGCAACTGCAACTGCAAGCATGCTCACATATATCGACTTTGGCACAACTATAAGCGAGATATTCCGTGTGACTGAGAACGATCCATACGGAACAAATACAACCAATGACTTAGCATTTAAAAATATCTATGCAAGTGGATCTAGCGACTATGGTGAGGCAATCCTGCCAGACCGTAGTTCCACATCACCTGTATGGGTATATTATCGCGCACCCTTTCCTGAGTATGCGAGTGACGCAAGTGACTTCCCATATGTATTTAGCGAGTATTCTGTAGTGGGTGCTTACGGGGATTGGTTACAAGCAGACGGACAGACAGACAAAGCGCAAGTCATCTATCAACAAGCAGAAGCAATTTTACAAAGTGAGTTGGACAAACTTGAACGCCAGGAAGGTCAGACTCAACCAATACAATTTATAACTTATGGCACTACTGCCGCATCAACCGCATAAATATCATGGGATCAGCATCAGAATACAGAGGTTTAGGACTTAACGGAGGTGAGTATATTAATGATACTGCAAGCCACACTAACACAAACGGATGGTTTGCAATACTCGCAACTGAAGACACAGTCATCGCAAGCATAACAAGTAATATTGATAACTTGTCAGACATAACTAACTCACAGGACAGTACAATACTATCTGCCAATACTGCAATTTATGGAAACATAACTGCGGTGCAGTTAACAAGTGGAGCAGTCATAGCTTACAATAAGTAATGTCACTCACCCTTGATCTCAATCTTAGCGTTGCCCGGACTACCACGGGTAGTGGAACACCTAGTGGGCCAAACCTTGTAATACTTACCCAAGCAGGTGCGTTTATGAAGACTGAGGATGGGCTTTTTTTAGAATTTGAATTTTAACATTTATAGATATGGCAAATAAAAAGATTACTGCGCTACCAGAACTAACAAGTCCAGCAGGGGCAGACTTACTTGCAATTGTTGACGATGTTGCTGGAACACCAACAACTAAAAAAATAACTGCAACAAATATAATGGGACTTGCCCCCGTGCAAAGTGTTGCTGGAAGAACAGGAACAGTAACTGTAGACGCAGGTGACTTAACAGATGG
>Ga0209645_1001492_pt1 | contig 11685 bp, 16 predicted proteins | sample ETNvirenome_6_30_FD_184070 | JGI IMG/M metagenome (GOLD analysis project Ga0209645, IMG submission 184070) | Marine viral communities from the Pacific Ocean - ETNP_6_30 (SPAdes) (version 2) | ecosystem: Environmental > Aquatic > Marine > Oceanic | place: Pacific Ocean | collected 2013-06-19
TGCTTTTTCGTCATCACTACTACTAAATGTACTACTTTTACTATTCATTTTTTTATAATGTCTTATTGTCTTATTGTCTTAATAGGCACTTGCAACCCTATCTGCATAAGCATTTGTGTAATAAGACAAAGTGCCATATATTGTCTTATTCGTTGTCTTATTGCGACCATATACCTATGAGTCGTGCCGAATAAAGTAGCAGTGCTACTTGTTTCTGTTTGGAATTTACGACCAGACGCACGAAAACCCCGACCGAAGTCGGGGTTCGTATTTTGCAGTATTAGAACTCGCACTTATCTAACACCTTATTAGCTTGAGCCTTAGTAAGACCAAACTCAGTAATGACTTTTTGCATTTTGTCATGAGCAGTTAACTCTTTAACTACTATCTCAGACTCAAACATCATGTAACGCTTTGAGTCAATATCAGCTTGAGTGCATAAGCCTTGCTCTAGTAACTTCTTGTTACCTCGCTTAACTCTAGCTTGAGTTGTTAAAGAATCTCTAGGCTCTAAGCCGTAGAATAGCTTTTGAGTTGGTGCTTTGTTAAAGCATGATTGAATATCCTTGACGGCTTGAGCGTTGCCGTCAATCCTTGCGAAGTCTGATAACCATGTCAAGAACTCATCTTGCTTAGTAGATAAGTACTTAGCTAGATTTTTTCTATTGGAATTATCTTTATTCTTACCCTCTTGAATCGCTAGGGCTAAAGCGTTGAATGACTTAGTATTCATTGGTTTACATCTCCTTAAATAAAGTAGCAGTGCTACTTGTTTCTGACTAAGAGTCTGATTAACTGGTTATCCAGTTAACCCTCTTACCATAGGGGGGTAGTCCGTTGCGAGATGGGGGTAGGGAACGAGCGATATGACCATACCCACCCATCCTTAGGTACTCCGTACATCACAACCCCTATTTTTTAGGTATTGTTCAAAATGAACCAGATTAAATTATTGACATTTATTAGGTAAACCGTGTAAACTTCGCAGTATGAGTAACCCTATAGATAAAGTAACCGGCCCAGATTTCGCCCACAAATCCATTCTATCTCGGGGGCAACTCCAGATGATTGAGGATGATCCAGCGAAGATGGAAACCCTCGCAAGGCTTATGGGAGCAGTGAATCTGGACAATTTGTTCCGTCACATGCAAAATCCCACTATAAATCCTGCCACACGATTAGAATTCCAGAAAATGCTCAATAAAATGGGTAAATTAGAACCAGATGGAAAAGCAGTCGTCGGTGCGGATACCGGCCCGCAAGTAGTTATTAACATAACAAGGGCTAAAGATAACACTGACGAAGTTGTTATTGAGGGTACTCCTGCACTCGAAACATGACGATAGCAGCTCCAGAGCACGAAATTAATTTTGAGGTAATCGCGTCTTTAGACGATTTTTTCTATTCTACTAAGTTTATCTCCCTAGCGGTTGGTCCAGTAGGGTCAACGAAGACGACCGCGGGCATCATGAAGATTTTACATCATGCAGCCGTTATGGCGCCGTGTAAAGACGGTGTTCGCCGGTCTCGCGCTATCTGGGTACGTAACACGCGTGAGCAGTTACGTGATACATCTATACCAGATTTTATGAAGTGGATACCAGAAGGGGTAATGGGTTCGTTCCTTAAGACAGAGTATAAGTTCGTGATAAAGGTTGGAGATATCGAATGCGAAGTTCTCTTCAGGGGCCTTGATGACGCGAACGACGTACGTCGTCTACTATCACTACAGGCTAGCTTCTTTATCTTCGACGAGTTTAGAGAGATACACCCCGACATATTTAACGCAGCTCAGGGTCGTCTCGGTCGTTACCCTGACAAAATGATGAACGGTGTAGGCTGTAAAACGCACGATGGTGATTCAAATGCCCATCTGTGGGGGATGACTAACCCGCCAGACCAGGATACGTTCTGGGAAGATATTCTTACAAAGCCGCCGGAGAACTGTCATGTGACAATACAACCGTCGGGGTTAGCCCCGGAAGCGGATTGGACACAATTTTTGCCGGATGACTACTATGATAACCTTGCACACGGTAAGACAGAAGATTGGGTAGATGTTTATATCCACGCTAAATTTGGTAAGTCATTGTCAGGGCAGCCAGTGTTTCGCTCGTTTGACCGTCCTAACCACGTAGCAGAGGAAGAAATAAAACCTATGTTCAGTGATGCACCGTTGCTAATCGGTATTGATGCAGGGCTTACGCCAGCTGCAGTAATAGGTGAGACTATCTACGACGGTCGACTTGTAGTGTATGACGCTATAACGTCAGACGGTATGGGCGCGCTACGGTTCGTTAGAGAAAGGTTAAAGCCATTATTGACAAATAAGTTCCCTGGACGCAGAGCTCTTGTTATAATTGACCCAGCTGCGTTTCAGCGTGTACAGACAGATGAGCGTACCGTCGCAGACATATACAAGAACGAAGGTTTTGTGTTAAAACCTGCTCGAACAAACTCGATTGCTGCTAGAATAGCGGCTGTAGAGAAATTTTTGACTAGAGTAGTTGATGGTAAATTTGGTCTAATAATAGACCCTAACTCTGGAGGCCAGTTGGTAAAAGCTCTTGCCGGCAAGTACAGGTACAAGATAAATACCAAAGGCGTTAAAGATGAAAAACCAGAGAAGTCGCACCCATGGTCTGATATTGCAGATGCGTTTCAGTACATATGCTTACATGCCGATGGGGGAGAAGTATTCGGTAGCATGACAGTTGCCAACGAACGTAGAGAAGTGTTATCTGTATCTGCAGGCGGTTGGACATAGGAGATTAAAGTATGGCTGTAAATATTATTCCAGTAGCAAGTGCATCAAAGCTAGAGAAAGAAGCGCTCAAGAAAAACGAAAAGAAACAATTAAGACCCCTCATTCAAGGTCTAGCTTCCCACGTAAGTAAACGCTGGGTTGTTATGAGAGACCACAAACAAGAAGAAATTGAAGATAGACTGACTGAAACAGCACGCGCCAGAAATATGGAATACCCACCTGCTAAGTTAGCAGAGATACAAGCGCAAGGCGGTTCAGAGATATTTATGGGTATTGTCAGTACAAAATGCCGTACAGCAACTGCGTGGTTAAGGGATACACTACTTGGCACCGGTACAGATAAACCGTGGTCTATCTCAGCAACTCCTATTCCAGAAGTTCCAGATGATATTTTAGATAGACTAGAAGGCATAATGCAGCAAAATCTTATGCAGTTTTATGACCAAGGCGGAGCTCAAATACCACCAGAGGAGTTAAAAAGTTTAGCAGCTGGGATGAAAGATACTGCTATGCGTGAGATGAAACACGAAGCTGAAAAACGTGTTGACCGTATGGAAAAGAAAATGGAAGACCAGCTTATAGAAGGTGGCTATGTTAAATCCTTGTTCGAGTTTACTAACGATATTGCAACATACCCTTACGCTGTCCTAAAAGGCCCAGTTCCTAGAAAACGTAAAGTTATGAAATATAGCGATACAGGTGGTTTGGAACCTTCAGAAGTTGTACGCGATGAGTGGGAAAGAGTAGACCCGTATAAGTTTTATTGGGCTCCTTGGGGAGACGATATACAAAATATGCCTGTAATAGAGGTTCATCACTTAACTAGAGAAGACGTCGAAGCTATGATAGGCGTCGAAGGCTACGACGAAGACGCAGTGCGAGCGTTGTTGTCGGATTTCGGTGCAGGAGGTATTGACTGGTTAGACCATGAAGATTCTGAAATGGAAGACCTAGAGGGTAAAGATTTTGATGAAGTAGAAAACGATTTGGTGGGGGCTATTCAACTGTGGGACTCTATACCAGGTACTTTACTCCTAGAGTGGGGTATGAAGGAAAAAGAAATTGATGACCCACAAAGGTCATACCCTTGTGAAGTTTGGATGGTTAATAACACAGTAATAAAAGCCGTGTTAAACTATGACCCATTAGGTCGTAAACCATATTATGTCACGTCATTCGAGAAGGTACCAGGTCGTATCGACGGAAACGGAGTAGCAGATTTATGTATGGACGCGCAGAGTATGTGTAACGCTGCAGCTCGTTCACTATCAAATAACATGGGTATAAGTTCTGGCCCACAGGTAGGTGTAAACGTAAGTCGCTTACCAGCTGGAGAAGATATTACACAAATGTATCCGTGGAAAATTTGGCAGTTCCAGCAATCGGAATTTGGAGATTCATCTCCACCAATGAACTTTTTCCAACCTAACTCAAATGCTAATGAGCTTATGGCTGTGTTTGACAGGTTTATGGATATTGCAGATGAAATGACAGGTATACCTAAATACATGACAGGACAACACGTACCAGGCGCAGGCCGTACGTCATCAGGTTTGTCTATGTTAATTTCTAATGCGGGTAAGAGTATTAAACAAGTAATAGCAAACATTGACCATGATGTATTAACACCTATGCTAGAGAGACAGTATCAGAGAAACTTAAGATACAGTGATGATATGGACTTAGTAGGTGATGTACAAATTATTGCGAAAGGTGCTATGTCGCTTGTTGTCAAAGAAGCTGAGTCTGTACGTAAGACTGAGTTCCTAAGATTAGTATTAGAAAGTCCTGTGGCTCAACAAATTGTTGGTTTGCCGGGTACAGCTGAGTTAATGAGAGACCTCGCTGGAAACCTAAACGGGAACATTGATAGGTTAGTACCATCTAGAGAAGATGTAGAAAAGCAGCAGCAAATGGCTCAACAGCAACAACAGATAATGATGCAGTTGCAACAAGAGCAAATGGCAGCGGAACAAGCAGCTAATTTACAAGAAGATGGAACAGAAATGGGTGGAAGACAAGATAATTTTATGGCGCAACGGCCTAATGGCAGGTAAATTACTTCCACTACATAAAATTATTTGGTATTATACGAAGAAATGATTAACGTTAACTCTTTAGAGATGTCGGAAGTTTCAGCGCTAAATAGGCTGAGAGAACCAGGAGTAAATAAAGTGTTAACTGTACTCGAGAAAGAACTTGCGAGTACAAAACAAAAGTTGGTCTACGCAAATGACATGGGAACAATCCACCGTTTGCAAGGTAGAGCAGAAGCTTTTGAAGATTTACTGAAGGCGGTAGAAGAATCGCCTAAAGTTAAGGAGCGTTAGAGATAACGCATTTGTTAAGCACACCATAACGGGAGCAGCATACAACGCGCTGCGAAACAGAGCTGGTGCTTTAAGGGAGAAAAAAAATGGCTAAATTGCCGAAACAGGTACAAGAGCAACTTAATGAAGTTGAAGAGTTAGAGAAACAATTAGAAGCCCAAGGCGCAGAAGAAGCAGAAACAGAAGTTAAGAAAAAGAAAACTTCTAAGAAAGCCAAAGCCGAGGATACAGAAGTTGAAGTAACAGATGACCAACCACACGAGGAGCCTGTAGCAGTAGAAGCAAAGCCGGCTGACGATTCTGTAGAAGAAGTATCAGAAAGCTTTAAGCAGAAGTACGCTACCTTACGAGGAAAGTATGATGCAGAAGTTCCTAGACTGCACCAGCAGGTTAAAGAACTTACTGACCAAATGAATGCTATCCGCGAGGAAGCCGAAGCTGCAAAGAAAGCAGAAGCTGAGAAACCGAAAGAGAAAGTTAGTTATGTTACCGATGCTGATCGAGAAGAGTACGGTGATGATTTGATCGACTTTCAACGTAGAGTTGCAAAAGAAGCGTCTCAGGAGTATGAAGAGCGTTTTGAGCAACAGGCTAAAGTAATTGAAGAACTGCGACAGCAAATTTCAAGTACTGGAAACCAAGTTGGAGAGGTAGGTTTTACCCAGAAACTAAATAACTTAGTACCTGGATTTGACCAACTTGACAATGATGAACGTTGGGTTGCATGGCTAAATGAGTATGACCCTATGACTAGGGGGCCACGCAGAGATCAAGCTCAAGCTGCCTTTAACGCAGGGGATGCAGAAGCGGTAGCTCACTATGTGGGTTTATTCCGTGAAAGTATTAACGAACCTGTAGCTAATGGCAAGAGCGATCGCCAAGCAGAACTTGAAAAGCAAGTAACACCAAATCGTTCTGCTAGTGCAGTGACTACGAAGAGCTCGAGTAAGGACTCTAAAGTATATTCAGAAAGAGAATTGAATAATGCTTGGACTAAGATTCGGACTTTAAATACACAGGGCAAGTATGACGATGCGGAAAAACTTGAAGCTGAGTTAACCGCTGCATACATGGAAGGTCGAGTTAAGTAAAATTAATTAGCCATTCGGTACGTAGCCTTAACCCAAACTGTTTATATAATGTTAAGGAGAACCAATAATGGCTCATATATTTCCCGTAGTAGGCTCTGGTGCGTTTGATACTAACCCTACGTATTCAGGTAGTTTTATTCCACAATTGTGGTCTAACAAACTGAATGCAAAATTTTTCGCGAACACAATGATGACTGAAATCGCCAACACTAGTTGGGAAGGCGAAATCAAGAATCAAGGTGACTCAATTCGCATCCGTACTGCACCGTCAATCACTATCAATGATTACGCCGGAGCTGGTACGACTTTGTCAAGTGAAGTTCCTGTACCAATTTACCAAGATTTACAAATCAACAAAGGTAAGTATTTCAGCGTACAGGTTAACGACGTATTAGCACACCAAGCTGATATGGACTTGATGAACATGTTCACTGATGACGCTGCTAAGCAATTGAAGATTTCAATTGAAAACGAGTGCTTCTTCCAGTGGTTTGTAACAGAAGGCGCAGCGGCGGCCAACAAGGGCGCAACAGCTGGTGCTATCTCAGCAAGCTACGGTTTAGGTACTGACGTTGCACCTGTCAACCAAGCTACAGCTGGTGAAATGTTAAAGATGATTCTACGTATGTCAGCTGCGTTAGACGAGCAGAACGTACCAGAAGAAGGTCGTTGGTTGATTATGTCACCACACGATCGTCACATTCTGATGCAATCAGACATTGCGCAGGCTTACTTCACTGGTGACCAGTCAAGTATCGTTCGTACTGGTAAGATTGGAATGCTAGACCGCTTTACGGTTTATGTTTCTAACTTACTACCTAAAGGTACAACAGGTAAAGCTACAGTTGCAGGATTAACAGCAACTTCAGCAGGCGCTACGCTTTCAAATGCTAAGCCACGCCGTATGATGGTAGCAGGTACTTCAGATGCTGTGACATTTGCTTCGCAAATCACTAAGACAGAGCCTCTACGTAACCAAACAGATTTCGGCGACATCGTTCGTGGACTTTCTGTATATGGTCGTAAGGTTGTTAAGCCTGAAGCTCTAGTTACAGCGTTGATCGGAACTCCATAAGGAGGTCTAGTTAACTAACTGAGGAGGGGGGAAACTCCCTCCTTATATCAACGTACGGAGTAGAATGTGGCAACAATAAAAGTTATAGAAGTTATTAAGCGCGTAGAAGATGTTCTACAAGATTCAAATGTACGATGGCCTCGCGTAGAGTTGCAAAACTGGCTTAATGAGTCGTATTTGCAAATAGTATTATTAAGACCTGATGCCAGTTCTAAGACTGGTACTTTTACTTGTGTTGCTGGAAGTAGGCAATCAATAACATCAGGTTTCTCAAGTGCTCTACGGTTACTAGATGTAGTAAGGAATTTAGCATCTAGCTCAGATAAGAAAGTAGTTCGCCTTATAGATAGAAGTGTTTTAGATGACCAACGTCCCACTTGGCATACAGAAACAGGTAGTGTTAATACTCAGAACTATACATTTGATATAAGACAACCAAAAGAATTTTTCGTGTACCCACCAGCTACAACTTCTACTCAGTTAGAAGTAGTGTACGCTGATTTACCTGGGGCGCACAGTCTTAGTGCTTCTGCACTAGACCCAACCGGTAGTAATACCGAAGTTATAAAAGTCGATGATACATATTTAAGTGTCATTACTGATTGGATACTATACAGAGCTTTCTCCAAAGATGCCGAGTTTGCAGCAAATGCTGCTAGAGCAGGTGCTCATTACCAGACATTTATGTCGTCTATAGGTAATAAGACGCAGAGTGATGTAGGCTCTTCACCTACGGAGGCAGTGTAAATGGCTACTACTTTATGGGCAAGTTTTTACCCTTATGTACAACCTTATGTTCCTGGGTGTCCAGAAATCGTTATACAGTCGCACTTACAGGAGTCTGCTGCTGAATTTTGCGCTGAAAGTGAGGTTTGGAGATATACCATAGAACCAGACTATACTAGCAGCGGAGACTCAGATTATGAGATAGATGTTACTAAGGGTACACTTTTAGAAAATATAATGTACTTATACTTAGATGGAAACATGATGCAGAGAGTGTCCGAAAGGCACTTTAAACCAGCTACCAATAAAGATGGCACCGCTATAAAAGGCACTCCAACGTACTTCTCTGTGCTTGATGATAACAGTATTCGTTTATACCCAACCCCAGACCAGAAGTATACGTTTAATGGTCTAGGCGTACTTAAACCAAAATTATCTGCTACTGGAGTAGAAAGTTTTATTTTTGACACTCATGGTCGCGCTATAGCGGCAGGAGCAATTGCTAGACTTGCGGAGATTCCTAATAAAGAATGGAGTAACCCTGACCTAGCTATGCAGCATCGTATTGATTATGAGCGTAAAATTTCTAACGCTAAAGGAAGAGACACTAGAAGAGTTAATCTTCGCGTGGCTTCTGTAGGCTTTGCTGACTAGGAGGATAAATGGCTGAAACTTTTAAATATGTTCAAGGTGATACCGGCCCTCAGCTGCGTATAACCCTGACTGATGAAGATACAGGCACCGCAACTGACTTAACAGGTGGTACTGTGAAGATGCACTTCAGGGCTGCAGGTTCTACTACTTTACTGTTTACTAAAACTCTAACTATTAGTTCCCCTGCTAGCGGAGGTATTGTGCTCGTTTCTTGGGCATCTGGAGAGTTAGACCAAGACCCAGGAACTTACCATGGCGAGATAGAAGTAACACGTAGTGGAGGCGTTGTAGAGACGTTGTATGATGTAATTAAATTCAAGATTAGGGAAGACTTCGCATGAATCTAAAGTCAGTCGTAGCAATTGCTGCCCTTAAAGCCGCGTATAAGCGGTTAGGGATTACAGCTTCTGTAGCGCCTGACCTTTCTGATTCCGCTATAAAAACTCTAGGTATTACATATAAAGCCAAGCTTCTACCTATTCTTATGGCTGTTGAGCTAGGTTACTTTATTACTGAAATTGATGTAGATGGTAACGCTTTTGTACATGACGGCACAGGTGCAGAAGATGGTCTAATTTATACATTCTTAAAAGGATTGTCTGATAATTCAGCTTTAGTTGATGATGCAGTGTTTGCATTCAATAAAGTTATAAATGACGCACCAGGTGTTACACATACAGAAGTCTTTGATTTTTATAAGAATATTGCTAATGAAGCTGCAAATGCCGCAGATGCACATGTATTAGATTTAGGTAAACCTCTAACAGACGGTTCCGGAGCTGTAGATGTTTACACGTACGCAGCAACTAAAGCATTAACTGACAATCCAGGTGTTGCAGACTCAATGGATTACGAGCAAGGAAAAGCGTTTGCAGAAAGCCCTGCATTAACTGACGCAGTTGTAAATACTTTCTTCAAAAACCCATCTGAAGCACCTAACTTTACGGATTCTGCTGTTTTTGCTAGAGGTAAAAGTCTTAGTGATACTGTCTACGCTACGGATGATGTTGACGCAAATGCGTCGATTGACGATGACCAAGAAATGCAGTTTGCTAAAATTACTAGTGAACTACCGTCTGTAAGTGATGTTATTGCAATCGTCGCTGCCTTTACAAGAAGCTTTACAGAATCACCTGCTATTACAGATTCAGACACGATTGAAACGGGTAAGAATGTAGCTGAAAATCCGTCAATTAGTGAAACGCACCATTATAATTTTGATAAACTATTAGGGGATACACCTGCTGTTGATGACGCTTTTGCGCTGCAAGTAACGTTAAACCCTTTTAGCGAAGCGCCAGGTGTTACAGATACACCTAGTGTGGTGCCTAACAAAATTGTTTTAGAAACGCCCTCGTTGACCGACGCGGGGTCGTTACGAAGTCAAGGATACTGCGACTTCACCTTTTTTGAGGAAGACTATGTCGGGGCTTCCAGAACATTTTAATAGGAGTTTGTTATGATTAACGAAAACTTGAAGCTCTCCGGTCAGTTAGGAATCGTCCTTAGAGACAAGGACGGTAACATAAAGGAGGAGCGCACAGAGAAAAACCTTGTAGTAACTACAGGTCTTAATTATATTGCGTCTAGAATGAAGGACGCGACAGCTGATGTAATGACGCATATGGCTTTAGGATCAGGTACTACAGCCCCAGCAGCAAGCCAAACAGACCTTGTAACTTTATTGGGTGCTAGAGAAGCTTTGGATTCTACTACTGTAACTGCAAATGCCGTTGCTTACGTAGCGTCTTTTGAAGCTGGAGATGCAACAGGTGCTGTAACTGAAGCAGGAATTTTTAACGCTTCATCTGGTGGAACCATGTTATGTCGTACAAAGTTTAACGTTGTTAACAAAGCAGCAGACGATACTATGACTGTAACTTGGACAATCACTTTATCAGCTTCTTAATGAGAATAGGTGTAATTTATGTCTACGATAGTAAATCGAGCCACTAAAGGGTCACCGCTAACTAATGCTGAGGTAGACTCGAACTTTTCCAATTTAAACACCGACAAAATGGAGAAGTCGAGTAACCTCAGTGATCTTTCTAATGCTGCTACAGCAAGAACCAACTTAGGTGTGCCTAGTACTTCTGCTGCTACAGATGAGGCAATAGCTATGGCAATTGCACTTGGCTAGGAGAATAATATATGGCAAACACGTTTAAAAGATTTACAAGTAACAGCGTAGGAACGAGTTTAGCGACAGTTTATACTGTGCCTTCAAGCACTACTACGGTACTTATTGGGGGTGTGGTGTCGAACGTTACCTCAAGTACAATTAATGTAACTGTAACAGCTACAACAAGTTCTACTGTAATTAATTTAATAGGTGAAGATACGCCTATACCGGCAGGTACAGCGCTATCGTTTATTGACGGTAAAGTTGTACTAGAAACAGGAGATATAATTAAGGTAAAGAGTTCAGCAGCTTCTTCGCTTGATACTCATTTATCTGCTATGGAGATAACCTAATGAGTGGATACATTGGCAAAGGGCAACCAGTAGCAATAGATAGTAATTCTGTTGAGACAGTTGATATTATTGATGATGCGGTTACAAATGCCAAAATAGCGACAAATGCAGTCACTGGTGACAGTATTGCTGCTAACGCTGTAGGGTTATCTGAATTAAGCGCCTCTGGTACTGCAAGTAGTTCTACGTACCTTCGAGGGGATAACACCTGGGCTACAGTAGCATCAACAGTATTTCCATTTTATAAAGCCGATGGTAGTTCAGACACAATAGCAATAACTAACGGACAGTTTCCATTTTTTAAAGCAGATGGCAGCGCAGATAACATAGGAGTTTCATAATGGCAGATAAAATACCCGTAAAGGCGATATACACAGGGAGTGATGTAACATCGCTAGGTGAATATACAAGTAGTGATACTATTGCAGCAAGTTACATTAATGGAGTCCCTACGGGTTCTTTGGCTTTAGCTGGTGGAACAATGACAGGAACGTTAGTAGCTAAAGTAGCAACAACAGCAACAGACACTGATACATCAAATACAGGAAATATTACTTTAGATTTTAG
>Ga0209645_1001493_pt1 | contig 11682 bp, 33 predicted proteins | sample ETNvirenome_6_30_FD_184070 | JGI IMG/M metagenome (GOLD analysis project Ga0209645, IMG submission 184070) | Marine viral communities from the Pacific Ocean - ETNP_6_30 (SPAdes) (version 2) | ecosystem: Environmental > Aquatic > Marine > Oceanic | place: Pacific Ocean | collected 2013-06-19
ACATCATATCCAAGATATAACATTGTAGAGAATGTGGACACAGGCAACTTTCGAATAGAGGTTGCAGTGCCAGGTTGGTCTAAACAAGAACTTGAGTTAGTTCATGATGATAATGAACTGCTCATCAAGGGGAAAAAAGAACGAAAACTGAGTGAGAGTGAAAGATTCTCTCATCAAGGTCTAAGTCTTAAATCTTTTGAGCGTAAGTTTATGTTAAACGCAGACTTAAAAGTAGACGATGTCGAACTAACAGATGGACTATTGACTATCGCGCTGTCTAAAACTCCCAATTCTAATCGTAGAGTATTGGATATAAAATAAAATGAAAAAACTATTCTTAGGAATGGTTCTAACATTATTCATAACAGATTCTTTTGCAGGTGACTGGAGAATGAGAAAGTTTGATGTAAATTCAGACGGATTCGTAACAGTATCTGAACTAAAAGGTCTTGACTGTCCTGTCAAAAATGAGTTGTTTGAAAGAGCAGACTTCGATAATGACGGAAAGTTAAGTCAAAAAGAACTGAGAAGATCTTCTTCTTACATCTTAAATAGATGTAAAGGGAGGGCTGTATAATGGGACGAGCTATTATTAACAGTTTTAGACAGGTAGCAAAATATGAGGACGTGCAAGATGCATGTGGAACTATGTTCCTAGCAGGCATGTTTATGTTTGCAGTATTTGCAAGCACAGGAAAAATATTTAGTTAAACTGTCAAAGACCGAAGTCGAGTGGGCAGGCAACTGCCCACACGCATTAATCTAATATTATGATAAATTGTAGCGAAGTCGCTCTCGAAAGACTTCAACAAAAAGTAGAGAGAAAACAAGTTTGGGGGATACGCTTGATGTTGAAACCAAACGGATGTAATGGGTGGTCGTATGACCTGAGTTATTTAGAAGAACCAAATATTTCAAGTGATGCGGTGTTCTATGGTATTATAGCTGTAGACCCAATGACATTTAGTTATGTTGAGGAAATCAACATTGACTGGGAAGAAGATGGACTGAATGAACAGTTTAAAATCTCCAGTCCACAAGAAACAGCACAATGTGGCTGTGGAGAAAGTTTTACATTATGAAAATATCACAAGAGGGCATTGCCCTTATCAAAAAGTTTGAAGGATGTGAGTTAGATGCTTACCAAGACGCAGTGGGTGTATGGACTATTGGATATGGTCACATCAAGGGCGTAAAGGAAGGTATGCAAATTACCAAAGCACAAGCAGAAGAAATGCTAATAGAAGAATTAGCAGAGTATGAAAGTCATGTTCTCAACGCAGTAGAAAATCAATTAGACCAGTGTATGTTTGATGCATTGGTATCATGGACTTACAACCTCGGTCCCACTAATCTAAACAGTTCAACAATGCTGAAAGTTCTTAACGCTGGAGAGTACGAAGAAGTACCTGCCCAGATTAAAAGATGGAACAAAGCTGGAGGCAAAATATTGGAAGGTTTAATACGCAGACGTGAAGCAGAGGCATTATTATTTGAAGGAAAAGACTGGTCAAATGTCTAAAAAGATTACCCTATCGGGCGAAGAAGTGTTAGCAGTTATGAACGCAGCCGCAGAAAGAGGGATGACTTTTGAAGAATACATACAAGAATTTGCACAGCAACTTCAAGAACAAAAGAAAAAACAGGAGAAATAATGGATATATTGTTATTAATGTTATTAGTTTGGGCATACAATGAACAACCTAAAGATGCAGTATCAGAAGAACCAGAGATAGTTCCTATTCAAGAAGTAGAAGTACCCGACCCTGCAGTTGATGTAGTGGCAGTTACTCAGACAGCAGCAGTGCTTACAGCGATTGGAGAAGCCATGACAGGCACTTCAACAGCAACTAACACAAGTACAAGTACAGAAACTAGTACTGAAACGACAAGTGCTACTTCTACAGAACAGGAAATTATTGATGAGTTAAATACTATGACTGAAACAACAACAGTCGTACCAACTACAAGTACAACAACTAGTAGTTCAACTTCTACATCCTCATCAACATCAACATAAACAAATTACTAGTGCTACTCGTATGGGTAGCATTATGTTTTCATTATTATATTTACACACAGTATGTAACTGAGTTAGAAATAACTAGAAACATCGAGTTAGCAAATTGGGAAAAGTTAAACCAATTGGAGAGCAATATTGGACAAAATAAAACAATTCTTCGCCGCCATCAAGAGGTGGTGGATATGGTTAAAGAGCAAGTTTGTACCCCTTTACAGGGTAACAGTTAGCTTTAATAGTGTTTGGGGAGACTCTGACGATCAGGTATTCCTAGTAAGAAAAATAATAACCCAAAAAGAAAAGCATTTAAAGTTTAGAACAGAAGGTGGAGAAGTAGTACAATTCACTGGTGCAGAAGGACTTAATTACAAGATAGAGGAGATATAATGAATCAAATGTTATTAGCTTTCGTTTTAGTTCTTGGTGGCGCTAGTTATTGGCTATACACTGAGAATGAAACATTGAAAGCAAACAATGCAAAATTAGAAGGTGCGATTGCAGTTCAAGAAGAAGCAATGGCTACCATGCAAAAGGATTTTACTTTGCAAACAGAACAATTACAAAGTATGACAGTAAAAAGTCAAGAAATTCAAAGAGAGTTAATGAGATATAGTAATTTCATTAAAGAATATAAATTAACAGCAAAAATACTGGAAGATCCAGTAGAAATGGAAAGGAAAATAAACAATGGAACAAAACACGCATTTGAAGACATTCAAAAAATCAGTGCTACCGTTGACGATCTTGATGATGGTCTCCAGTTGCAGTCTGTTAACAACTAGACCTATAGAAGTAACAGCAAAGCCTATGGAGAGGAAGATTGTTCAACCAATCATGCCTCGTGAGATAGAGTTAACAACTCCACAATGGATAGTAGTCACACCAGATAACTGGGAAGATCAGCTTGCTCGTATAGAAAAACAAGAGGGTGAGTTAGTATTTTTAGCAATGACTGTTCCTGACTACGAAGTCATGTCCTTAAACATGAAAGAATTACAAAGATATATTACTGAACTAAAAGATGTAGTAGTATATTATAGGAAAGTAACAACCGAGCCTTCAAATGTCGATTAAAGATACAGTATTCAGTATAGTAAAAAATCAAATAAATCATGGTAGCGTTAGTATGACTTCGGATTTAATTGATGAACACAATGCTGATAGTCTTGACATGGTAGAAATAATAGTAGAGATTGAAGAAGTATTTGGATTACATATACCAGATGAAGAAGTTGAAAGATTACGAACAGTTGGGGATATACTATTTTATATAGATCAAAATTTATCTCCTTATCACCCTAGTAGAGATGAAGTTCAAATTACCGAATTTAGTTAATAAATACTTAGCATATAGAGATGCTATGCGAGGTGCTAAATACTTTGAGAAGCACCCACACCTTCAAGAAAGATTAGAAATGATCGAAGACTGGTGTGAAGAACTAGAGGACAGAATAGTAGAGATTGAGGATAACCAAAATCATTATTCTGACAGAGTAGTTGCATTAGAAAAGATAGCCCACCCTAAATGTGGGATAGAAGAATTTGATGGCTACGATCCTTTAGTGCAAAGAATTAAAAAATTAGAGGAAAACATATAAACACTCAAAGAACATTAAGTTCAAAAACTAGACGAGTATCTGCTTATCTCGTCAAAGATTATTTAGAAGAAGCAGAATATAAACCTATTCCAGTACAACTGGACAAGATTAAATGTGGCAACAATTCTGAGGAAGAATTTCTTGCAGATGGAGTTGCACTTGTAGGATTGCAAGATCCACTTTTATTGTTAATTTCTAATCACAAGGACTTAACAATGGACGGCGATCAGCCCTACATTAAAGAACCTTTCATTTGCTACAAGGGAAACAAGTACCTTTCTGCAGCAAAAGAGTTAGGTTATGATGCTATCGACTGTATTATCGCAGATGATGATATATGGGCGAAAGCAATAGAATACGCCTTGAAACAAGGCTGAGCCTCGTAAGAGGATTAGGAGAGAAGAATGTTAGGATTCTTACAATGGGTTATCGGATGGATTCAAGTTATACCATGGTTAGTCATGAGTGCTTCAATCATAGCGGCTGTTACACCTACGCCAGCAGATGACAAGTTAGTCGGAAAGTTATATAAAATTCTTGACTGGTTTGCAATCAATGTAGGAAAAGCCAAAGAGAAGGCAACTAGCTAATGGCAGACGAAAGATTCGCAGGAGACATGAGTAGAAATGAGGTCGAAATTGATCTTAATAAATTCATGGAACTTGTACAAGAAAACTCAAACCTCAAAGCAAAGATCGTAGAGATGGAAGCCAACAGAGAGCCAGACAACCCTTGGCAGCGTTGGATCTTTTTATCAAATATGATTGATGCTTGGAGAATATTCCCCCGTGCTTTCCTCAGCGTATACATTTTCCTATTGTACTACTGTACAATGTGGTTTATGGCACTAGAAGATCCAACTATGGAACAATCTGGTCTCATTAGTATCGTTGTAGGTGCAGGTGCCGCTTGGTTTGGTCTCTATGCTGGTACAGCTAAGGATAAAATTAACGGACAAGGAAAATAGTTCTTGACTTCATCTCATAATTTTAGTATAATATAAGTTATGAAAAAGTTCAAAGACATTAAAAAAATCAAACCCACAAAGAAAGAGAAGGTCTGTCCTTACTGTAAGACTACAGAAAATGCAGATGGTCTTTGTGGAGTTTACAAGTGTTGGAAGTAGGGTATGAATTTATTTTACTTAGACGAGGATCTCGACAAGGCAGCACAGTATCATGTTGACAAGCATATTGTTAAGATGCCACTGGAAGCTGCCCAGATTCTTTGCACAACAATTTACATTGACAAGTTTCTAGGGTATGTTCCTCGTGCGCTAAATGCAGACGAACGAGAAGTTCTGAACAAGGTTAAAGCTGAAATTAAGCATTTACCATTGGAGGAGCGACCCTTCCCCTACCTTCCAATGATGTACAATCATCCCTGCACAATCTGGGCAAGGGAGTCATTGGATAATCATGAGTGGGTTCATTGTTATGCTAATGCATTGAATGATGAATACTACTATCGTTATGGCAAGCTACACAAATCCGTAGAACAAGTAGTAAACAAACTACCAGAGCCAGTACATCTTGAAAGGGTAGGTTTTACTAAGTTCGGACTGGCAATGCCAGAAGATCTTAGAGATTATGACAATCCGATACAAAGCTATCGAGATTATTACCACTTAGATAAGGCAACCTTCGCAGCGTGGTCTCACAGAGACAAACCACATTGGTGGAGTGAAGATTATGCCGATTACGAAAAAAGGATAACTCGTGTATAAATTTAATGAAGATTTAATTCAGTCTCGACTGAAACAGTATATAGATAATACATATAAACAACATTATGCCCAAGCTAAAACTCAAACTACAGAGATAGTATTTGAGAATGGACATGGAGAAGGTTTCTGTATTGGTAATATAATTAAATATGCACAGCGTTTTGGAAAGAAAGATGGAAAAAATGAGAAAGACTTATATAAAGTTATTCACTATGCCATTATTTTACTAGGCGCAATGCATGAACAGGATTTAAAAGAAGTTAATGATTATCATTTGGAGTTAACAAATGATTAATCTTTATGTTGACACAATATTACTATGCATAGTTTTTGCTATTGCATGGACAATTTTTTATAGGACATATAAATAGTGGCAGTTAGAAAGAAAAGAGAAGAAAAACTCTCAGAATCAAATATTAATAAAGTAATAGAACTACTCGCCGCAGAGAAACCTATTACTAAAAAAGAGGCGTGTGAGATATTACATATAGCATATAATACAACTCGTCTCAACAAGATCATATTAGATCATCAAGAAACATTAGAATTTCGTGCTAGAAGAAAGGCACAAAATAAAGGCAAAGGCGTAACAGAAGCAGAGAAAGTCTCCATAGTAAAACATTACTTAGATGGAGCAAATGTATCTGACATTGCAAAAGCATTATATCGTTCCCCAGCTTTTATCAAAGCCGTTATTGAACGGATGGGAGTACCACAGAAACTTCCAGACACAGACTACAAAGGTATTCGAGAAGCAATGATTCCCGAACCTTGTGTATCAGAAGAATTTGAAGCGGGAGAAAGAGTTTGGTCAGCACGAGGTAATTGTATTGCTGTAGTGAAAAAAGAACTTACTAGTGATCAAACTAATTATCAAGAAAAATATGGTAGTAAAATGTATCATATTTGGGAAATACAAATGGCAGAGTGTGAATCGCCATACTTCGGATTAGTGCGTAATGCAGGGCATAATGCTACTCGACTCGCATATGATCTAGGAAGTTTAAGACACTTACAGGAATATTTATGACAACACTAGAAATAGTAGCTGGTTTTTGGATAGCAGGTTCATTACTTGCTATGTGGAAAATATGGAAACCTTCATATAAAGTAATTAGTCTTATTGATACGGACAACATATTAGTACAAAGACCTATACTATCTACTATAGTAGTGTTTATATTATTCACATTGTTTTTACCATTTATGGTATTGCCTTTATTAATCCCACAGAAAGCAGAAGAATTTGCATTAGGGTTTATCAAAGGCGCAAAGAGAATTAAATAATGGCATACAGTAAAGAAGTAGTCGACAGATTTGAAGGAGTATTAAACAGTCCTCAACAATTTTCAGTAGGAAGATTTGATCCTAAAGATCCAACAGTAGCAACTGGCATGACGGGTGCGCCCGCTTGTGGAGATGTTATGAAACTACAACTAAGAGTAGATCCTGGCAATCGTCGTATACTTGGTGTAAAGTTCAAAACTTATGGGTGTGGCAGCGCAATTGCTTCATCCTCTATGTTTGTAGATATGCTACAAGGTATAACACTTGACGAAGCATTAGAAATAAAAGATAAAGATATCGCAGAAGCTCTACAATTACCACCGATTAAATTACACTGTAGCGTATTAGCAGAAGAAACAATTCAAGCCGCAGTAAAAGACTGGGAGGAGAAACACAAATGATAGAATTTATTTTTACACTGCCCACAACAGTTGGCATATTTTTAATTAACTTAGGCATTTGGGCTGCGTTAGTTTACTATGCTGTTGAGTGGGTAAAAGACACACTAAAAGACAAAGGATATTTATGAATTATTTATTAAAAGCGCTTATCGCCAAGTTAGAAGGCGAAAAAGAAGTAGCAAAAGCAAATGTAATGGTGTATACCAGAAACTCAACAGGTATCGGAGAACACCCAGGCATAGTCGAGGCTATGGAGTCGGAGATAGAAAAAATAGCACAAGCCGATGAAAAGATAGCAACCATTGTAGAGTATTTTTCAAGATAGGAAACGGTCATAGATACCGAAAAATACTTCTTGACAGATGGTTTCAAATTCGATATAATATAGTTATATTTAAACAAGGATATACATGAGCGACAGATTCTATATGCAACAGTACGACCGAACAGGTTGGAAACCAATATGGAATGGCGAATGGATCCAAAACAAACACAGGAGAAAAAGAATGGCTTGGACAGATGAATCTAAAGCACAAGCAGTTGAAATGTATCAGGAACAAGAACCAACACCTGAGACTTCCATGGAGATTGTAAAAGACATCGCAGACGAACTTGGTGAATCACCAAATGGAGTTCGTATGATATTGACCAAAGCAGGCGTTTATGTAAGAAAAACTCCAGCAGCTAAATCCTCAGGAGGATCTACTGGTGGTGGACGAGTATCAGTAGCTGATGCTCAGGCAAGTCTTACTTCCGCTCTGTCAGACGCAGGTCAAGAAGTTGATGAAGCAATTATCAGTAAACTAACTGGTAAAGCTGCAGTATACTTCAAAGGTGTCGTTGAAGCGTTAAATAGTTAAAAAAATAGTTTGACCAAGGTAGTGTTAACTGCCTTGGTTTTTTGCATCTCATAAAAGAGACCTCTGCAATTTAGCAACACAAAAGAGTTTTTGTTAGATTAAATTGGAGGAATCAATGAAAAAAGAGGAGCTTAAAGCTAAACTCGAAGAAGCAGGTGACGCAGTGATCACCTATAGAAGTCAAAACTCTAGGAAACTAAAGTACAATGTTTGCACTAGTGACTTTTCTACAGAATATATTCGTCAGAAAAGAAACAGAGCAAAAGAAGGTCAACACACAGTTCTATTATTTTGCTGGGATACAGATTCTTATAGAATCCTTGTGCCAGAGAATGTTACGAGTGTTGTACCTCTCAACCGAGTGATTAAGAATGATTGACTTCACTGCCCCCGCAATATACGAAAAAGTAATTCAAGAAACTGAACATGAACAAGTGCGCCTTGTAGTTTCTACCTTTCGAGATGTGGAATACATCTCATTGAGAAAGTATTATTTAGACTTTGAGGAAGAATGGAAACCATCAAATCAAGGTATAAGTATGCCGATTGATTTTGATAATAGTAGAAATCTCTTTCAAGGATTAGTAGAAATTCTTTCCTTAGCAGAGAGCAAGAGCATTTTAGAAGAGGAGTTCAAAGACTTACTAGATCAAATATACCTACCATAAAATAATTCTTGACAAGTCCTTATACTTTTAGTATAATATACATATGAAAAATTTAGAAGCACTAATCAAACGGGCAAGAATTGCCTACTATAATGGCAAACCACTTATGTCTGACGAGGCTTATGATAGACTCGAAGAACAACTAGGTGTAGCTACTGAAGTAGGACATGATCTTATTAGAGACAAGGGCGCGAGATATCCTCATGCCTTTCCTATGTATTCTTTACAGAAAGCATACTCGATAGAAGAACACCCAAACTATGGCAACGAGCCCGTAACCGTTACACCAAAACTAGATGGTGCAGCAGTAAGTCTTCAATATATCAATGGCGAGTTATCACTTGCCTTAACACGAGGCGATGGCAAACATGGTCTCGACATCACAGCCAACATGAGGTTTATAATACCTCGAATCCTAACGCCTTGCGTAGGCAAACACATAGTACAAATCACAGGAGAAGTAGTAGCCCCAGCAACGATTAAGAATAGTCGTAACTATGCAGCGGGTGCGCTAAGTTTACATGATGTGATAGAGTTTCAGAATAGAGATTTAACTTTCATTGCATATGGAATACAACCATATCCAACACCTGACTTTATCGAAGACATGGACTTTCTCGATAAGTGTGGATTTGAAACAATTATTGATAGTAATTATCCTATGTTTCCCCAAGACGGAGAAGTATGGAGAGTAATTAACAATAGAGCTTTCGAAGAATTAGGATATACTTCTCATCACCCAAGAGGAGCATTTGCAAAGAAAGTAAAACAAGAGGGCGTAGTTACAAAACTACTTGATGTTAAATGGCAAGTAGGAAAATCAGGGAATGTTTCCCCAGTAGCAATACTAGATCCGATTGAAATAGATGGTGCAAGAGTGGCAAGAGCAACTCTACATAACATTGGAATTATTGAAGATCTCGGTCTTGAAATCGGATGTATGGTTGAAGTTATAAGAGCAGGGGAGATTATTCCCCAAGTCGTAAGGAGAGTCGATTGAGGCAAGAAGCATTTACAGAAATATTTAGTGATGAATTTACTAGTTTTGTAAGTAGAATGTGGCTCGATCACTGTGACGAAACTAATGATATGCTTTCAACCACAGAAGATTATCCTACATATTTAATTAACAATTTCAAGTATCTAGTGAGACGATTCAACACAGAGAACGGAAACGAAGAATGGAATGTAAAATGATAGTAGAAATTTATGGTAAAGAACAGTGTCCTTATTGCGTAAAAGCAAAGAATCTTGCAGAGAGAATGGGACATGATTACACTTATATGCAGTTAGGAATAGACTTTGAATTTCCAGAGTTTATGGAAAAGTTTCCTACAGCAAGAACCTTTCCGCAGATTGTAGTTACAGAGGTAGACAATGAAGGACATCCTGTATTTGAAACTGAAGTAGCAAAATCAATCGGAGGATATACCGAATACGAACACTTATGTAATGAAAAAGGTTAAGTTAAAAAGACTTGAACCAATTCCAAACCAACCGTGTGGTGAGTGTAAATTTTACGATCCCGTGCATGATATAACATCTAAACTCAGCGAAGGCTGGTGTAGAGTAGATAAGTACACAGCATTTGTACTTTCAGAGGAGACTTGCGATAAATGGCAAATAAAATAATACAGTGGTTATTTCCACCAAAGAAACAAAAAATAATGAAACCATTAACTAAATCACAGAAAATGAATGACGAATTACGACAAGCATTTTTGCGTAATCGTAATATTATGAAACAACTACCAACTCATAGAGAGTGGATGAAAAAACAAGGCAAATCACAAACTGAATGAAAGAACCAGAGCAATTAGAATTAAAACTATTACAAGTTGCAAATCTATCTCCTAGTGAAGATTGGATTGAAAAGATTGTAGATGTACACCCAATGAAACAAGTGGCTATTATGTCGCTAGTACAAGTAGGTGCGCTCGCATTTATGTTCTTGAGTTTCTTTCTCATTGACTTAGTTGTAAAATGAAGCATATAGGATTTCCTTTACCAACAGAAATGTTTCATCCTCATACTTGTTTTGCTTTACCAAAAGACGAGGCAATGTGTGAATTACTACAGATAAATCTAAGATGTCATTCTTGTGGCAAACTTATGAAAAGACCTGTAAAAGAAAAGAGAGAAATCAATCCACCAATTAAAAGGTATTGGATGAAATGAGTAAAGGAAGTAAAAGACGACCAGAAAAAGGCAACCAATATTCTGATGGTTGGGATCGCATTTGGGGAAACAAAAAACCTTCAGCAGTAGATGATGCTGCAGATGTAATGAGTAAATATGGGGCTGTAGCTCAGTTGGGAGAGCGCCTCCCTTGCACGGAGGAGGTCGCAGGTTCGACCCCTGTCAGCTCCACCAAAGTAGAAGAATACAAAGCTAAAATTACAAAACAGTTTGATGAACTTGAAGAAATGATGAAGAAACAAATGCATCTTACTCACCCCGAAGAAGTAGAAGAAAAAATGTATTCAATAAATTATAAATGGCATTTTATATCAGAAGAAGATAGAGACTTCTATCAAGGATGTAGACACGCCATTGAACATGGACTAAAATGGTAGAAACATATTTAACTCCTATCCTCGGTGTGTGCTGTATAGCAGTAGTTATATTAGTATTGCGCTGGTGGGTAGACCTATGAGTGGTGGAGTATATAATCAAACATACTTCGATAACAGACCTGAAGAAAAAGAAAGAGAAGGTGTGTTATATGGAGTTATTTTAGTAAACACAAAAACCTTTGAGCGTGAGTGCATCAAAGTAGGTATCGCTAGTGGTAAAGACTGGCGGCATGTAATCAAAAGAAGTCGTGGTTTTAAAGGGTATGAGTTGCGTATTCAACGAACCTATCACGATACAATCTACAACTGTTGGAAATACGAACAACAGCTACACGAGAAGTTTAAACACGAAAGTTATAAACCCAAACAAAAGTTTGGTGGGCATACGGAGTGTTTCGAAATTTCTTCCCTTATTTTATCCCACTTTCCGAAAAAAAGTTCTTGACTTTTCCTCTCTCGTTTGATATAATATATTCATATTTAGGAGAAAGAGAAACTTTGAGACAGATAGTACCGCCAACAAATTGTCCAGCATGCAACAGCATA
>Ga0209645_1001494_pt1 | contig 11678 bp, 9 predicted proteins | sample ETNvirenome_6_30_FD_184070 | JGI IMG/M metagenome (GOLD analysis project Ga0209645, IMG submission 184070) | Marine viral communities from the Pacific Ocean - ETNP_6_30 (SPAdes) (version 2) | ecosystem: Environmental > Aquatic > Marine > Oceanic | place: Pacific Ocean | collected 2013-06-19
CGTCGTCCTTGACGAAACAACCACCACACCTGATTTAGTCGACCGCAACATTATGTATGCCAAGATCTTTATCAAACCAACCCGTGCTATCGAGTTCATTGCAATTGACTTCGTTATCACAAAGTCTGGCGCTTCGTTCGAAGACTAGAAAACTAATGGGGAGCTTTTTGCTCCCCGCTACTATTTATTAGAAAGTAAGGAGAGAACACACTATGGGAATACCGCCGAGCCAAAAAGGTTTCTGGACAGCATCGCCAAACAGAGATCCAAAAAGAGCATTTCGATTCAAAGTTGAGATTGGTGAATCTGGAACTATTTGGTACGCAAAGACAGCTAATCGCCCATCTGTGACTTTCGCAGAAACCACACACAACTTTATGAACCACACATACTACTGGCCCGGAAAGGCTTCGTGGAATGAAGTTGTAGTAACATTTATCGACCCAGTTGACCCTGACCTTGGTGGAAACCTTATGCAGGCAGTGGCAGATTCTGGCTACACCATTCCAGCTGGCACTGAGAATATGACATCAATGTCCAAGAAGTCCGTTATGGAATCTCTTGGCGGTGCTGGCAACGACATTCGGATCCACGTCATTGATGAAGATGGCAAACAGCTAGAAACTTGGGCACTCAAACACGCTTGGATCACAAACATCAACTTTAGTGATCTTGACTATGGTAGCGACGAGATGTCTGAAATCTCTGTAACGTTCCGTTATGACTGGGCAACATTCGCCAGCGAGAACGGAGCAACTATCTTCGGCGAACCAGTATAATAGGAGTATCAGCCCATGGCTACTAGTGGGTTTTGGACAGGATCACCAACAGTCGATCCTACTAGGCAGTTTCGCTTTAAGGTTACGATAGGCGGTCAATTTATTTGGTGGGCAAAGACTTGCGACAAACCAAAGGTAAACATCCCTGTGCTCGGCAAGGATGAATATTATCTTAACTCGCCCCTTCCAGATCTCCATCCCGGCGAGATTATAGATTTTCAGCCAATAACTATGACGTTTATCGATCCAGCCGAACCACACGAAGCTGCTTCTATTATTTCGCAACTATCAGCAGCTAGCAATGGGGTCTTTCCTAGAATAGGAGGGCAAGCATTAAAAGATCAATTTGGAATTATAACAATAAGCCAGCTGGATTCTAAAGGTGAAGTCTTGGAGACTTGGACCTTGCATGATGCATTTCCAACATCAATTGATTTTGGATCCCTAGATTATGGTAGCGATGAGTTTGTAGAAATTACAATGACTTTTGAGTACACAGCGTTTGAAGTGGCAACGAAAAGTGGTAAAAACATTATTCCACTTTCGAGACGCGCAGCGCCAAAAACAAAAGAAGAAGCAAAAAAACTTGACGGCGGCTTAAGTTGATGTTATATTATAGAATAGACTTTTATTAGAGGTTAACATGAGAGACAACAGTAAGCGCGTTGGAGCAGCAGCACAACCCGCGCCAGAACAAACCCAGACTTTGGACTTTTCAACGCCCACAGAGCTGGTCGACCTTCCATCAAAAGGCCGCTTTTACCCAGAGGGACATCCACTCCACGGCCAAGAAACTGTCGAAATAAAGTTTATGACAGCAAAGGACGAGGATATTTTGACTTCTCCATCTCTTCTTAAGAAGGGTATTGCGATTGATCGTCTAATCCAGAATGTTATTCTGAATAAAGACATTAACGTATCCACGCTTCTTTCCGGAGATAAGTCCGCTATTATGATCGCATCACGCATCAACGGATTTGGCGCTGAATACAAAACGAAAGTTGTTTGTCCTTCTTGCGAGGAACAATCAGAGGCAACTTTTGATTTAGATGCTTTGGAGACTTACGACGGAAACGATTACTCTGAGTATGACGTAACAGAAACAGGCAGAGGAACTTATATCATTAAGACACCGAGAACGGGCTTTGATGTCGAAGTAAGGCTTCTTACTTCAAAAGATGAGGCAGCATTGGTTGCGAGAGCAAAAAAAGCCGCTGATAGTAACGCAACCAACACAGGATATGCAGATCAACTTCGAATGATCACAGTCTCAGTGAATGGCGTCAACAGACAAGACATCTTAAAAGAGTTCTCAGAAAAGCTTCCAGCAATCGATGGACGATACATTCGTTCAGCATACGCAAAACTAAATCCCGGACCTAAAATGGAACAAGAGTTTCAGTGTCCTTCTTGTGGATTTGAGAAGGAGGTCGACATCCCGATGACGGTGAACTTTTTTTGGACTAACCAATAGTTATATCGCTGATGTCTATGAGGAGTTGTTTATCCTCAAGTATCACGGCAACTGGTCTTTTATGGAAGCATACAGTCTTCCTATAACGATCCGTCGTTGGTTCCTCGAAAGATTGGTCAAACAGTTTGAGGACGAAAGAAAACAACAAGAAGAAGCAATGGAGAAGTCCAAGAGATCTCGTCGATAGCCACCAGCATCGTCGGGGGTTTTTGCTTTAGGAAACTATTTATGTCTAGGAGAACTTCTATTATGGCCAAAGAATTTATTATCACAGAAGGCGACATTGATAGTGTCGTCGATTCCTTGCTGGTAGAAGCACCAGTCTTGAATCCAGACTGGGAGAACTGGCTTCAAGGAATGATAAGGAAATTCGAGGCCGCAATCGCAGCAGACGATCACGCCGAAGTCGAGAACCTATTGGCAAAGGTAAAAGTCACCATGCGAGCCACCGCCGCAGGCCCAAGACCACTTTCGGATGAACAGGGAAAAGAAATCATCAGTAGAATCGAACTCTTATTCCCGCGCTTCGGTGAGAAAGCAGATATCGATGTTCATGACTGGGCAAGCGCAAAAGCAAAAGGAGGCGTTTCGGTTCTTGATGGGTTCAAATATAAAGGATCCCTTAGAAACACAACGGCCGCAAAGTTTATCGAAATGTATATCAACAACAAAATAGCAACTGCCATGATTGACAAGCTCGCCACGCAAGCAGACCTTGATTTAAACGAGGCGAGGTACGACAAAGAAAGCTTCTTTAAAGATTTTATTCTACCAAGCGACGATAGTGAATGGGACGACCTCATTCACACAGTGGAGACGATTGGTGAGGGAGAGGCCGGAGATGAAGAAAAAGAGAATGAAGCAAAAGATGCCTTTGAGAATCTAGCTAATGTTCTAAAAGACAAAAAAGAAGTATTGGATAAAAATCCAAACTTAGCCAAAAAGTTCAACGCAGTAAGGGAAGACTATTACACAGAAATAAAAGTTATCTTTAAGAAAAAGTACGCAGAATACATCACAGCAAACCCGCCAGCACCACCAGCGCCTATCCCAGAATCCCTACAGGAGGGTTATCTTCATAGTATCACCATCGACTTCTCCGAGATAAGAAGAAAACAAAAACATCTTGATGAAAGTTTCCTTGTAATGTTCGGTGCTTGGGTTAAGTGGTTGCTCGAAAAGATGTTCGGTGGAGGTTCCATTCCCGGAACCATTAAAGGCTCAAAGAGCGAAGTTGAATCATTTGCCAGAGCAATGGGAAGCGAAAAGAGATACATCGAGACAGCAAAGAGATATGGCCTCGATCATCCAACGACATACAAAAATAAAGCAAAACTCTCATCCGCTACAAAAAGCTTTGAGAAAGAAACCGGCATCAAGTGGCCGTTCGAATAAGGGGCGTGAAATAGATGGTTGATGATTTTGACTATGATAAGTATGCGGAAGCTCAGGCGCGCCGCAAGAAATCAGCAGACGATCTTTTAAAAGACCGCGCCGACGCTCTTAAGAAGTCTGAAAGAGAACTGGCAGTGATGGAGAAAATAAGAGGTATCGATGCTGAACGTCTTGATGTTGCCGAAAAGAAAAGACAAGTAGAAGAAGAAGCTTTAAAACTAGCAGAAGATACGATCCTTGCAAAGCGCGAACTAACGAAGGCAGAAGCCGAAGACTTCCTTATGAAGCAACGCGTAATTGACAGCCAAAGAGAAGGCGCAAAATCAGCAGAAGACGCAGCCAAAAGATTCCTTGGTCTAACCAAAGACGGCGGCCAGATGTTCGACAATTGGACGGATAAAGCAGCCGGCTTCGGAGACAAAATGAAGCAGCTGCTTACTGTTAAGAACCTAGCAGCTGCCGGTATTACAAAGGTTGCACAGGCCACAGTCGCACTAGCCTTAGAGCAAGATGCAGCTGCTGTAGCGTTCAACAAAGCAACAGGTCAAGCCGGCACCTATAATGAGCAGATACAAGGCCTAGAGCGCTCTATGGTAAATGCCGGCGTAACATCAGCAGAAGCATCGCAAGCATTTCAAGATCTGTTTATTACTGTCACAGACTTCAGTAATATGAGCGAAAGAACGAAAGCTGATCTTGCCAAGACCGTCGCGCTTTTGAATGAACTTGGAGTGTCTTCTTCGGAATCAGCACAAAGTATTCAGTTTTTAACTAAAGTAATGGGAAAAACAACAAGACAGGCAGCAGCTCAGTCCAGAGAACTGTTCGTCTTTGCACAAGATCTAGGCGTCTCGGCAGCAGGAATGTCAGCCGACTTTATCAAGATGCAGCCACAGATCGCTGCCCTTGGCGATACTGGTGTTCAAGCATTCAAGGATCTCCAAGCACAAGCAAAAGCAACAGGTATTGAGTTTGACTCTTTGCTTTCAATAACGGCTAAGTTTGACACGTTTGCTGGCGCAGCAGAACAAGTTGGCAAGCTAAATGCTATCATGGGTGGCCCATTCCTGAATACCTTGGAGATGGTCGCCACAACAGATCCCGCCGAGAGAATGAGAAAACTAAGTGAAGGCATCAATGCCTCCGGTTTATCCTTCGATCAAATGAGCTATTACCAGAAGAAAGCAATGACCGCTGCTGCTGGGCTAAACAATGAGATGGAACTCGCTATGTTGATGAGCGGCAAACTAGAAGATGCTAGAGGTCCAGTAAAATCACAGGCTGATCTCGAAAAACTAGCAAATCAGACAAGAGAGTTCAATACCGTTATGGACGAGCTTAAGCAGTTCGCTATGTCTCTAGCTATCGGCTTCGGCCCGGTTGTTAGTGTGATCAAGGCTATGGTGGATGGGCTGACTTCAATCGCGCCAATCCTTAAGCCTCTTATTTATCTTGCCACCGCATATGCCGCGGCTATGAGTATTGCTGCTGTGGCCTCAGCTATAGCTTCTGGCGGCTGGGCTGTCGCAGGCGGAGCGGCCGCAATCGCGATGATCGGTGGAGCAGCCGTTGCAGCAAACAATGCGGCCTCTGGCCAAAACACCCGCGTCACGCAAGTGGGTGACCTAAGAACCCTTCCCGGTGTTGATCCGAACGGTGGGCCCATCGTACAGACCTCTCCCGCTGAAGGCGGTCTAGGTAAGGTATTCCAAGGCACAAAAAATGATAAGATCGACATGTCTCCTACCGCAGGAGATTCGGCTGCCCCGCAAGGCCCTATCGTTATCAATCTTAAGATCGGAAATGAAACAATACAGCAGATTGTCCACGACACTGACATATCAAAAACCCACTACAACGGCAAGAAGAGCATAATCAATGAGAGCGCCGCCAAGGCCTTGGCAAGTAAAATGGCATAACCCGTCTAGTTATAGGAGAAGGAAAGAATAAATGGCAACATCAATAGAACTCAACAAGCTCGCAACCGCGGTCGGTGATGCAATAGGGGGCGCACTAACGTCAGCAGCGTTAGAGATAGAACACGCACCAACCGGCAAGAAAGTTCAGTTTTTCCAGATAAAAATGACTGGATTTTCCGATACTGTTACACCTAAGTGGAATGAAGAGTCTGTCTATGGTCGGATGGATCCAATCGCCACCTATCAAGGCACAACAAGAGCAATCGAGTTGAGTTTTGATCTTGGGCCTTTTCCAGAATCAGACGAAAGAAAGAAACTGGCCTTACAAAAGATTAGCCGGCTTATGCAGTTCCAGTATCCGACATACTCAGAGGCCGGCAGCGCTACGTCTATATCAAGACCACCGCTTCTCAAAGTTTCTTTTGCGAACTATATTAGGAATGCTAAAGGCGCAAATACATCTCTTCTTTGCTATATGTCAGGAATGGCTTATAATCCCATCGATGGTATGAGCGCGACAAACACACCAAAAGTCATCGTTGATAGCAATGGCAAAAACACAACTATTTTGCCTCAACGTATATCCGTTACACTTTCTCTCAAAGTTCTTCACGAGAAACCACCCGGATGGAGTGACAAAACCGATGGCGGCTGGGAAGGCGGAGATCACTGGGGCCCTTATCATACCGAAAGAAACCTCGATGATAGTGACTTATTGGAGTTTCCAGAAGGCATCCCAGAAGCAGAAAAGACCGCGCTTGAAAAAGACTTATTAAATGAATAGGAATAAATAATGGGCAGATACGATTCAGCAAAAAAAGCTATAAATGACAACGAGTTCTATGAAGAGCTCCGAGAAGACAGGAATGTCAAAAAAATAGAGCAATACAGAACACCTATTCATCCAGTATTGACAGCAGAAGTACGTCGTAAGTTTACTTCTATTCGCCACATCTGGACAACCGGAGACACTCTTTGGAAACTTGCTACAAAATACTATGGAGACCCTATGCTTTGGTGGGTTTTGGCTTGGTATAACGAGAAACCAACAGAAAGCCACTTCGAAGTAGGAGGTACTGTTCTCGTACCGACACCAGTGGAAGAGGTTATTTCTTTCTTTCACTTTGGAGTGTAGGTTATGTCTAAAACTCCGTCAGAAAAAGCGGGCGATCAGGAACTAGGAACGACACCTACCCCAACCGGTCCGACAGGGGTAGATAAAGAGATTATTCAACAGCTCGAAAGGATCGGAAACAACCCGACCAGCTTCTACGCATTGGAAACCGCGTCTGAAGAGATAGACAAGCTCAAAGGAACCTACGACGAAGACTTAGTTAATGACTTGATTGCCACCATTGTTGCCACTGGCGGTTATGATGGCGATGATATCTTGACTGCATATGCGAACGCTGACGAGTCTTTGAAGAACAAATACAAGATTAAAGAGAATCTATTTAAAGGCGTCGAGGCTAGCGCCCGTCCGGGCGAAGACACCGCCGAAGAGAAGTACAGAAAAGCTGTTACTCTAAAAGAATCAGACGTGTTGGCTGACAGTGACGCAGTTCCGCCGTCAGTCGATCAGACAAAGGACCTCACTGGCGAATCCCTTATCAATCTCACTTCACAAACACATCAGTGTATTTTAACGCATTATCTTGAGCCCGTCGCTGCATTCCACCGCACACAGTTATCTCGCGCCACCAGCCTAAGAGCAGGCGGCGCCACAAACAAGTTCCTTGCGCAAACAATAGCCCCAGATGATGGCAGCCCTGATGCGAAAATAATTCTTGTTGATGATTCTTCTGCTGATTCTTCTGTTGCTCCTGTAAATGCTATCACTTCTCTTGGGAAAACAAATGTTGACGATATAACGCCAGCACAACTGGCCGGTGTTGTCCCCCTCTTACGCCTATACAAGATCTATAGAAAGGGAGGCAAAGAAACGGGAAAGGTTGAATTTAAGTTCAGTAATAAAACAGACAGTGGCTTCCTTAAGGGCACATCCGAACAAAAGTTTGGCGAATTTGTAATGGATGCAGGCTATGCAAAAGGGAGATCCGCTGGAATAAAATCTTTTGACTGGTCATTCGTCGGAGGAGATCCCTTTACGGCAACAAGAGACTTGACCGCAACACTTAAAATATTTTTTCAAGATTTTCGTGATCTAACGGAAGTTCGAAAAGACAGCAAGAACCTGTTCGATCCAGACGGCAAAAATCTTGAGTATAAATATCTCGACTTAGTTCTGCAACCAGATTGCCGAGATTCCAAAAAAGAAGAAGAAGAAAACATTCAAAGCAGACCCAAAGGCAAAGGACAGGATTATGATATTTTTAACCCAGACTGCTATGAGATTGTTATTGAAGTTGGATATGCGCCAACACCGGATCTTCCAACCGGCTTAAGGAATCAAACCGACACCCTATATCTTACAATGACGGAACACTCTTTTGACATCGGGCAAGATGGCACCTTTGAGCTAACCATAGATTATCGAGCAAGATTAGCCAGTTTGCTGGGAGACAAAGGAATGAACGTGCTAGAGCCGGGCGGCGGGGATCTAGTTTCAAACTCTTATGCAGGTACCGCTCTTACTTTCGACCTAAAAGAGGTTCAGAAAAGAATAGAAGCAGAAAGAAAAAACAGTAAAGATGATGAAGATTATGAAAGCGAAGATTTAGAGGCATTAAATTCCGTAAAAAGTCACTTACTGCATCTCCGGAATAATTCACTTTATCGAAACATATCAAATACTTTGCTAATGAACGGTTTGATCTATAATCTGCCGGTTCCAGATGATGTGTTTGCTAAATTTACAAATTTTGATAGATATGATAGAGATAAAAATAGACTAGTCGGCTTGGACGTCCGAAACACATGGGGCGTCAAAGAGGGAGACATTGTAGTAGCCGGCAAGGATCCGCTAATGGTCGATGACCTATCCAAGCCCACAAAATTTGTCGACGCACCAGCCGCCGGCGCCGAAACCATGGAGGCGGCCGTGTTCGCCGACAGCAGCGGAGGCTTTAGTCGGATCACTAGGCCCTTTCTAAGGAATAGTGTATATTTTACGACAGTCGGAAACCTTATTGCAGTCGCCCTAGATCACGTTACCGGTGAGGGATCTTTCCTTAATCTAAATCCGCGTGGCAGTATTGAAGAACTGATATCGTTCTTCAAAAAATCCGCAGAAGGAGAGATAGAAGTAGAAGAAGGAACTACAGAAGCCCAAATCCAAGAACAAGTCGCGGCCGCCGAAACTGCTCAAGATGCAGGTGCCGCAGATGTATCGGATTCAACAGCACCATCGAGCCCAGCTTCCACGCCAGATCTAAAAATAAATCCGGTCCGAGTACAAGCTTTGGAGAGATTCAGGATTATTTTGGGGGCAGTAACCTATGTCGATATGTTATCTGGAGAGGAAAAAACAGTTAACTTAGCACATTTACCTGTTTCAATGCAAAAGTTTCGTGAATTTATGATAGATAGAGTGATTTCGCAAAATAGAAGTTTCTACTCTTTTCAGGACTTTATTAAAGATATTTTAACGGACATCATTTTTGATAGTTTAAATAGGATATGTTTCGGCGGATACACCGCAGATGATTCGGCGATTAGGCCGGGAATATCTTTGATTTCTGGTCAGGGAGCAAAAGGCGCCACTGATGCTGACTGGACAGAGCCTATTACTTCTAGCACTAAAAAGGGAATATATGAAGATAGGAAAGAAAAGACAGGCAATCAAAGTACTTATAAGACATTGAATCTTGCCCTAGCCACGCAATCTTCTCCGATTTTCTCAAACACAAAAACAAACAAAGCAAAAGAGTTTAATTATCTAATGTTTTCAGCTTTTTCTGTGGGAGTACTGAACTCACGACTCCACGGAAATAAAGACAAGGATGCGGACAACGGAATTGCTCACTTCCGCTACGGCAACACAAAGGGCCTGATGAAGTCAGTAAGTTTTTCAAAAACACCACTAGAGTTCGCAGCAGAAGAGCGTTACGTCCGAGAAGGAACAGATAATCTTCTAAATCAACTCGCCGGCCGATATGAAATGCAAATGAGTCTAGTCGGTAACAATATGTTTATTCCGGGCCAATATGTTTATTTCGATCCAGTCGCACTTGGCATTGGCAAGACATTTGCAAACGGTGAGACAAACAGATCTCTTGCCAACCTAATGGGACTAGGCGGTTATCACATTGTAATAGAAGTGGGTAACTCCATTTCTCCCGGAAAGTTTGAAACAAGTATTAAAGCTCTGTGGGAAACAGGCGGAACGAAGGAGAAATAATAAATGGCTTTTGACGCAAGTAATAAAACCACTTCATCTGCCCGTCTCACGATTGAGCGCGCAAGGTACAATGCCCGAATCATACAAGAGTCTGGTGAAGTAACTGTTCCGACTTGGGAGACCAAAAGAGTAAAAGATTTCCTATCGGACGAAAAGATGTTCTATGGAAAGATAGACGAGCAGAATAACTCTGTTTTACCAAATGCGCAGATGCTTAAGCAGGTTGGCTCAAAAGATAGGCAAGTGTTTGTACACAACTTTGTAGCAGACGCTTTTACAGACCTTGAAGAAAGGATAAAGTCTTTTCTTCGCTCCGGCTTTATAAGACAAGGGGAGTCTCCTTTCGCCCCGCTGACATGTGAAAAGGGATATGTTAATCCTATTTCTAAACATTCCTCTCGAATGAATGTTTTGGCAGAAGATTTTGTATCAAGATTTCTTTCAGATAAGATGATGCAGATATACGACTTCAGTACTTTTATTCCTATCTTCCGTCAATATTTGCTGATAAACGCCCCAGTAAATCCAATAACCAAATCTTCATATCTTATTTCTCGCAATGTCTCTATTTTATCCTCTGGCCTTGCCATCGAAGTTTATGATGGAGACTATTCAGACGACGCTATAAAAAGAGACTTATTTTACACAAACAAAAACTTTGCGCCTTTCCGAAATGCGGCCTATCAACACGGCTTTATGATCGATAAGCACATTCCTTGGCGCCTAATCGCCGATCTAAACTCGCCAAATATGAAACCTTACGTTTCTAAATATTATATTGGAAATCCCTCTTCGTCTGTTTTTGGAGTCGGATTCAGTAGGGCATACGAAAGCGACATAGAGGCGTTAATACAACTGTCCGTGCTTTTTTACAATACATTCGCAGCCAGATTCCCGATTTCTCAGACAAGCAAGTGCTCTGAGCCGGTGACGATTAGGCGAAGCACGACCAACATCAATGATGTCATCGCATCCACTCCATCGACGACTTGGCTGTCCCTTTACGTTGAACTTCGTAACTTAGAGATCGGAATGGGCTACGACGAGAACGATATAGCCTACATAATCGAAAATGCCTACGATCTATTAAATAAGGTTGACATCGCTACCGCAACGGGTTATATTAATAGTAAGTTCAACAGTGTGGAGCATTTTGGTGGATCATTATTTCACGACATCGTTAGCAGAGAAGTGGCCGCCGGCCCAGATGCCGACCAAGCAGACATTACAGCTACAGTCAAGAGGAGCGTTCAAGCGTCCAAGTTTACCACTTACTAAGGGTGAGTCTTGATTTTCCAGACACTAGATGACAAAGATGAGTGCGTCGGCATTTATCACAGCGGAAGCCTAACTTTTGACGACATCCCAGAGGGCTTGTCGGCTTGCTGGGCTCCCGTTCCTTATCTTGCCGATAGGGAGATTGAATACGCATCCCTTTATTGCGGAGGCAAGACACCAGATCAAGTATGTCCCGAAGAACTAAGGGACGAATGGGAACAGATCAGTGATAAAATGAAGGCATACTACCGTTCTTTGATGCTTGCGAGAGTAGATTTGAACGAAAACTGCTTCTTTGACCTTGTTCCGCCTCGTTTTCTATCGGAATACTGCCGAATGAGAGTAGAAATCACAAAACACGTCTTAGAAACTTACGAGAAACCAGAAAACTATGATTATTTGCTAAAAATGACCAAGTTACTGACCAAAATCAGTCATAATGAGCTAAATATAGACCTTTCTTCGCTAAATTCCGTGATGCACCGTGAAAATGCCCGTCGTTTCCGAAAAAAGGCTGAAAACCTGCCAAAATA